>Ga0307514_10000097_pt1 | contig 243582 bp, 227 predicted proteins | sample 16_EM_MG_FD_203088 | JGI IMG/M metagenome (GOLD analysis project Ga0307514, IMG submission 203088) | Populus trichocarpa ectomycorrhiza microbial communities from riparian zone in the Pacific Northwest, United States - 16_EM | ecosystem: Host-associated > Plants > Roots > Unclassified... | reverse complement strand
GGTCAGAATAGTAATTGAAATGATTTTCTTATAATTTTTGTTATGTGCGCTAAGACTTCTCCGTCGACGGCCGTCCTTTCCGTCCGTCTCCGTCCAGCCTCAAAAAGACGGCGCCGTCTCCGTCCTGTTCTCGGACGGACGGATTCTTGCCGTCCGTCCCCGTCCTGACCAATCCCGGACGGACGGGACGGTTGCGAACACTGGTGCCAATTCCATGTGGCCGTGCGCTAGATCGTTCGCGGCGCATGTTATTTCGCCTGCCCACAGGAATCCGGCATGCGCAATGCAGAACGCACAGTAGAGGTTCGCATCGCGGGGGTCGTTTGCGTCTAGCAGTGAGAGGATATGGATGAGGAGGCCAGCGTGATTGGAAGGCGCTCCTTCTTGTTTGGCTCGCCATGGAATCGATTGATTCCTCCGATGTTGCATTGTAGGCGATGGTTGGCAAATGGCTCGGTGCTGAGCCCGAGGTCGATGTGGCTTGAATTTAGGCCTGTGAGGTAGCGTTTGATAGTCTTCGTGTGCAGGCCGTGTTCGCCGAGTTTGGAGGTCCACAGTGAGAGCAGCTGTTCCGATGCAGGGAAGGGAGTGACTCCTCGTACTGCGCAGAAGTGGACAAAGTCGTTTCTTGGTGTGGTGTATGTGTGCCGAGTCTGGGAGCTGCGTCCCCACCAAAGATATCGTGCGGCCTGGAGATATGAAGTAGAGATCATTGACACGATGACCGATGATTGTAATCGGTGATTGTGGCGATGATATGGAGCATTTGCCGCCGCCAAACGTGGCTGTAGATCCGGTGGAGTCCAGTTGATTGACGGAGAAGAGTGAAAGACGGAATGTAGGTGTGTAAAGAGCATCGATCTCATAGCCCTGAGTAGCGTCAACAAGTCCATGATGAGTTACTCTTACCGTGTTATCATCGCCAAGTTCAATGCGCATAGGTCGGCGGAGTTTCTTGAATGACTTGAAAGAGCTGCGATTGTTGCATATATGGTGAGAGGCCCCGGAATCAATGACCCAAGTTGTATGGGCGGAAGAGGAGGCGGTGAGAGCATGACCGGATAGCCAGAGGAGATCTCGATCTCCAGCGGTGGCGATTGAAGCTGTGCCTTTGCGAACTCTGTTTCGTGTTTCCTTCGCTCGTTTGTAGTGAATACAATCGGGTCTGATATGGCCTGGGATCCCGCAATGGTAGCACGCTTTCTCGTCACTTCCTCCAGCATTGTCTCCTCCAGAGCTGTCATTTCCACCGGAATTGCCGTTTCCGCCAGAATTGCCATTTCCGCGAGAATTGCCATTTCCGCTCTGAGCGCGTTTCCGCTTGCCGCATGCTTCGGTGGTGTGATTGTCCATCTTGCAGTAGGTGCATCGGTACGTCTTTTGTCGTCCAAATCTCTCATTTCCACCACGCCCACGACCACGATCACCTCCGCGTTGAGAATAAAAGGCGGCACCAGTCGAAGCGTCAGCGATTTCGGTCACAAAGGCCGCCTTCTTTTCGTTCAATCGAATGGCATCCATGATGTGTTGTGAAGTGGGAGGCGGAGCTTGTCTCTCGAAGATGTTGATTGTTGTGGCAAATTCCTTCGGTATGTGTGTAAGGAGATGAGTGACAAAGCTGTCTTCAGAGATCACTTCGGCAGAGCTGCTCAGCTGATTGCGGTAGTCCATTAGGCGAGTGAAGTAGGTATTCATCTTCTGGTCTTTTGCCGGGTGGCAGGCATGATATTTGCGTAGGATCTGCGTTCGACCGAGTTTGGAGAGCGTGTTATCGAATCGATCGTGGAGGATATCCCACATCTCTGCAGGGTCGACAGTGTGTTTGATATGTGGAAGGATCTGGTCGGAGCATCCCATATAGATGATGGATTGGGCGTTGTTTCTTAGTTTTCGCCAGTTTCGCAGTTCGGTACGGCCCTCCCGGGTATTGCCTTCTAGCTCAGGCTCTTCTCTAGTCATGATCTCATAAGCGTCTGCTCCCATGATTACTCGCCGCACTTTCTCTTTCCACATGGGGTAGTTGTTCTCGGTCAACTTAGGGATGTTGCCATAAACGCTCTTGAAAGTTTCGGTAGGCATTGTGCGGGAGGGTGGTGTTTTCGAGGCTTCGAAGGTCTTGTAAGAGTGGGACGACGGAGGTTTCGGGGTTTCGGAGGTCTTGTAAGAGCGAGAGGACGGAGGTTTCGGGGGTCTTGGTGATAGTGGGAGGACGGTGATTTCGAGGTTTCAGAGGTCTTGGTGATCGACGAGGTTTTTGGAAGGTCGTGGAAGTGAGAGAAAGAAGAAAAAAAATAGGTGATTTTAGTCAGTAGCGACCGCCAGGCTCATAACCTGTTGATGTGAATGAGTGAGTTGATTGTAGGTACAAGAGAGACGGACAAAGGTGCGTCTTAAATATGATGAGCATGAGGGCGAGCATCGTGTGAAGTCTAAAAGGGCAGTCATGGTGTGAAGTCTAATGAGACAGTCACGATCATGAACCTCAGGGCTTCCTGCAACATTCCCAACCCTGCTGGGCTTGGTGGATCCATTCCAAGGCCGATGGGAAGAGGTCGAAGATTGCTGGTGATGTACGGCAGCCGAATGGGAGGAATTGGTTACACCACAATGTTCCCATCCAGCCGAATTCTAGTAGCCACCAGTCGTCAGGGTGTACCGGAATATGGTGAAATGCGTCTGCGAGGTCTCATTTGATTAATATTGCTCCAGGTCCGCAGGCCTGTACCGCGGCTATGACGTCATCAAATCGTGTGTATGTGAGTGTCCCCCATGCTTGGGGTATATAGTCGTTGACTGAGTGCCCGCTTGGTGATAATAAGTGGTGGATTATCCTCCAGGTGCCATCTTGCTTTGTTGAGATCAATCGAGTACGAATAGAGATATTGAATTGACTATCGTACAAAAGTGATTGTCTAAAGCGCAAAGAGAGAGAAAGACAGGCAAATATATATGGGAAAGCGGGCATACTCGGCGAAGCCGAGTGTCACATCTGGAGACCGATGCCGAGCATCACTGCCGGGGCTAGACCTACTCCTCGGCATGGGGGCTGGTGGCGGCCGCAAGCCTCCGGCCTCATGCCCGCAGCTTTAGGCCGAAAGCCACACAAGCCATCGGGCCAAATCCCGTGCCAACATGCTTCGGTGCAAGTCCAAGTGGCGATGCTATGTATTTGGCGGGCAGGGTTGTAAGTCTGAGGATGCGGCTGGTAGATGCGCGTTGTTCGATGTCTTTCGTGATTGAGGTGGGGTCGTTGAGAGCTGATGGCAGGTATTCCCCGAGGATGACTTGCGGTGGGCCTGTATAGCCAATTAACGCTCCGTAACGGATTATGTCTATAAGTGTGTTTCGTAGGCCTTGGTTTGGGTGGTTCTGTAGCCAATGGTCCCATCCTGTTTCGAGTAAAGGTCCGCAATTTCTGAAGTGTGGTTGGCAGGTGTCACTAAGTGTGAACGGAAATTCGAGTTGAGGGCTCCGGAGCCTCGGGGGCGCTTTTGTTTGTTTTAATCATACTGTATTTACTCTATTTAGAGTATGACAGCCCCTTACTCCCCTCCGCCCCCGGGCTGGCCGGCTAGATGGCGGAGCTCCACTCCTGCTACCCGTCGTCCCCTTCTGACAAAAGAAAGCATCTAAAAATGATCGATAAACTACAAAGGAAATCGGATGAAATCAGGGAGAGCCCACCCGCTCCTACTCCTCCGCACGTTTGGGCGGGAACTTCCCGATATCGGTAGCTATCAGGAAGTCTATCACCGCCTTATCGCACTTCTCCGTGGAGAGCAGCTCAGAGACTTGCACGTGTCGGCATCTGCCCGCTCTCCATCCCGTTGCTTTCCCCACCTCTTTCCAGAGCGTTTTCTGCTGGTCTCTCAATCGGCTGCAGTGGCGGAAGAGATGCTCCCGCGTCTGGGCCACCGTCCTGCTTCTGCCGCCGCGCTACCAGCATTTGTCGTCTTCTCGGTGTCCGAACCGTTTTAGGTACGTGCCCACTGGCGTGTGTCCGGACTTCAGTCGGTAGAACCTGGCTGCCAGAGGCTTCACACTGTTCATTGGGATGGGTCTCTTGCTTCCAGCTTTGCCTTTCAGCCTGTAGCCGTGATGTTTACTGCATTTGTCGGCCTCCCACTCAGCCTTCGCTGCCGTCTTTGCATCTGAGATTCGTCTAGTCCTGTTCACCGCCGAGGTGTATACTCGCTCTCGTACTGTGCCTGATCTGCGGCCCTCTCTCGCTAGATGCGTTTGGCGATCTACGTCCTCATTCCCGGGGATGCCAGTGTGTCCTGGGACCCGGTGGATTTCTGTTTCTATGCCAGCTTCGCGTAGAGTCCTTGTGCTCTGGTTAATCCACCTGGCTAGAGGCTGCCCTGGCCCAGGTTCCAGGTGCTCCGTTCGTCGAATGGCTGCTTGCGAGTCACAGAAAACAGCTACCTGTTGACTAGGGATTTGGCCCGGTGGCTTCCCTAGTGTTCGGTGCTGGCGGGCTCGGGCATGTGGCCGGTGGCTTGCGGCCCCCATTGGCCTCGCCTGCCCCCACCAGCCTCGCCTGCCCCCACCAGCCTCGCTTGCCCCCATCGGCCTCGCCTGCCCCCATGGCGAGGAGGAGGGCTCGGCACTGGTACTCGGCATTGGGCTCCGGCTTTGGCAGTCGGCATTGGGTTTTCCTTCTCTCTCTTTCATATATAAGTCCATAGTTTTCCCTTCTCTTTGGATCGACAGACAATTGAGCTTCTTCATCCTTTCTCTTTTGCTTTCAACACTACCTTCGTCACTCCGTGTGTCTGCAGTGTGTCCCTTTTCTTTACTGACTCCCGGAGTGCGTGTCCGATTGCCCACAGGTCCGCATCGTAGACCTCCATTCGTCCAGTGCCGAGGTGGCTGCGGAAAGCTCTCCAGCCGTCTCTGTGCTTGGATACTGCCGCGGCTCCCACTCTGCCGTCATCGGATCGCGATCCGTCCGTCCACCACATCCAGACTCCCGCGCCCACTTTGGCGCCTCGGGGGCGCTGTCCCGTTGTCTGTTAGGGGCCCTGTAGGCCCCTATTGCCGACGGGATATGCGCTAGCTCAGTGGAGCGCCTTGTTTTTGGCTGCACTGAGTGGCAGGATGAGGCCCCTCACAGATCGTACAGGTGTGAGTGTAGCGGCATGTCGGGTAGGTGCAGGTGTCTGTGTTATAGTTGTTGCAAATCTCGTCGCCAGAGATGCCGCAGTTGGCTGGGTCGTGCGGGGCACGAGCTGTGTGTGCTCGTCTCGTGGGGCATGCATTATCGGCAGGCATACGTTTGAAGAGCTGGGCTGTCTGGAGGCCATGGTCGGGGGTGCTCCAGCCTGATGGTTCGTATACGCTGTGGTGAAACGACGGAGCTAGAAGGCAGAGAGCCCTTCATCAGCACTCCGCCGCTCCTCTCGCGGCATCCAAAAGGAATTCGTAAGAAAGAGCGGTTCTGGCTCGAGGAGCGTAGGAAGAGGGTGAGAAGATATGATACTACCCGGCCGTGAGGATCCACGAAATATTTCGGAAAGAGCGAGTGAGATCAAAAGTTGGGAAAAGCTAGAGAGTGTCTTTTCGTTGTATGATCAGATGAGGTGGTGTCTATCTACTCCGGGGTCTCCCGAATATATACTCCCCCGCTCAGTCTATCTCCGTTACCCCTGTATCTCCGTACGCCCCTGTCGCCCAGTCCCTCTCCGTCATCCCTGTATCTCCGTACACCCGGCGTCGCTCAGTCCTCTGCCAAGCTGAGTGGCGGTGGTGTGAGAAACGGATTTTACCGCCACAACGCGTTGGCTTATTCTCTTTTGGTGGAATACTATATGGAATTTTCGTACGCTGTCCCACTTGTGCAGGCTTCCCAATAGTCCGTCCCGTCCGGGCAATGGTAAGCCCCGGACCAAATGACAATTTTCGGGGCAAGCAAACTATGGACTGTTTAGGACTAGGGCAGCAGAGCCACGGACGAAAAGACTGTAGGGCCCTGCAGTCTAGCTCTGCCCACTGCGCACGGCAATACTATAATACAAACATGATAACATACACACAAACAAGACCCTCTGCTCACTACCAAGCCTCCTCCATTTACAACTGTAGCTCCTCCGCTTCCGTCGGCATGTGGACCCTTGCATCTTCAGGCACCCAGCCGCAGCATTCAGGCACACCCAGGATTTGGAGTTCGTATAGACCCTAGCTTCGTATCCTAAAACCGTATCCTCAAACTACAGTCATCTATATCGGGCGCTAGGTATTCAGATTCCGTACCGGGACGGACCAAGCCTCCGAAATGCATGCCCCGGACGGGACCGTCATTCGGGGCCCTGAAAGACGCCAGTCGCCCCGGACCGTTGGGAAGCCTGCACTTGTGGGTGTGGAGGTGTTCGTAAAGTGTATGTGCGTATGTCATGATGGCGAAGGCGAGTGGGAGCTTTTGCGATGGCGGTGCGAATGTGCATATGATTACGCTATAGACCATGAATGCGCGCATCAGGTGGGATATTGGCTCGTATTCTTCGAGGTCGACATCTTTGCAGGTTGTGGAGAGGTTAAGACTGGCTTCTCCCGTGCCAAAAGAGTAGAATTGTGGGCGTTTCTTTTTGTAAGTAAACGAATCTTCGAGCTTCAGGAAGTTTGCGGCTTGGAACTTGTTTGTGTATATGGACTGCACGACTGCTGTGTCCAATGCTGGGAATATCTCTTGGATTGAAAGAAGCATGGGGTCGTTACCTGGTAGTTCAGCTATTGTGCCAGTGGTCGTGGTTGCCCTGCCTGTGTGCTCGGTGTTGTTGTTGTGGGGCCTGGCCCGCCCTGGGCTTCGAGAGCGGCTGTGAGTGCTTGGTGTACGAAGTTGATGTCGACATCGGGTGTGTTCGTGTTTTGGCCGCTGGTGCCTGATTGTGCGTTCGAGGCCGTCGTTCTATCTTGCGAGAGGTGGATTGTATCCAGTGTTCCTAAGCGGCCCGGCCTCCATTCTGAAAGCCTGCGCTAAGGGCGGCCCGGCCCGGCCTGGGTCAGAAGCCGCCCGGCCTGCACATGATTTAAAAAGCTTGCATCGGCCTGCATAAGTCTTGGTCTGGTTGATGGATGGAATACGGCAATAGCAGGGCTACGATGATTGAGTTGGATATGGTTTATGTTTCGTACTTTGGAGACTTTCTTAGTAAAGGCAGCAGAGAATCTTTCGAACAAAATATTCTGTTTAGGCTTAGTCCGCCAAGAAAAGCCTCCAGGCCGGCCGGAAAAGCCGCCAGGCCCGGCCCGGCCCTTATTTGAAAGCCGCCGCTAAGGCCGGCCAGGCCCGGCCTATGCAAAGCCGGGCCAGCCTGGCCGCTTAGGAACACTGATTGTATCCTGGGTGTTGGGCGGGGTCGCCTGGCTGTCTGCTTGTGCCTACTGGGACGCTGGGGCGGAGTCGTGTCCGCGGGTGCTGCTGCGGAGCTGGGGACCGGTGCCGCTGCTGCTACCGTGGTCCGTGGCCTGGCTTCCATTTCTCGACTGGCTGTAGGTGAAGCTGGAGTTTGACGACATTGTTTGGACTTTTTTGGATCGGGGGCTCTGGGTGTCTGAGGGGTGGCGGCGAAGGCAATACGAGAGGAGTGTTTATATGACAAAGAAAATTGGTACGAAGAGAGGATGAGAAGGTGCGGTGTGTTTGTGGTTAAGCTGAACGCGCTGCTTTGCCTTAACCACTGCCGCTCCGCTCCTCTTATATACCTCTTCCCTCGCTCCTGGCCTCCTCACTTCCCTCCCATCCTTAGGCTCTGGCGCCAAAGCTCGAGCTCGTGCTCAGGCTCTCGCCCAGGCTCAAGCTCCGAGCTCTGGCTCAAGCTCTAGTTCTAGCCCGTGCTCTGGCTCAAGCTCTGGCTCAAGCTCTGGCTCTGGCTCTAGCTCAAACTCTTGCTTGTGCTCGTGTTTGGGTTTCTCGCTTCAGCCTAGGCCCGTGCTTTTGCTCTAGCTTAAACTTTAGCTCAAGCTCAAGGTTTCGGCCACCATCTTCCGTCCCTTCCGTCGGCCAAATTGCTCGCCCCTGCCAGCCGATGGTCAAAGAGGTTCGCCCCTACTAGCCGTCGGTCAATTCCCACCCGCCGATTCGCTTCCACTAGCTCTCAGTCAAGCTGGACCATTCTTTGTCCCAATCAACTGCTGAGCTCGAAATACGGTAATCGGTGGCTAGTCTGATAGTAGATGGTTGTGCGAAGGATGATAAAGTGAGAAAGAGACGGTTATCATACTCGTTGTCCATTCAGAAGGTTTAAAAAATTAACTTGTAACGTAGCCTCAATGTTTAGAAAACACAGGTGGAATAGACAAGGCTAGTCAAGCAATTGAAACGTACATCCCAAACTCATGCATCGATCCGCAAACAATCCTCAAACAACATAATTCAATCTCCAAAACTCGTACAGTAGAACATTAAAAGTCCTCACTCCCATCGATACTCCGTGTATCGAATGACCAATAGGCATATCTCGGTTCCCAGTATTGCATATGATGTTCTGATCGTATAATATGTTATCATTCCATGTGCAATGGGAAACTTCTCAACCACTCTTTCAACTTCAAATTCTTCACAATCCTCCAGGAATGGCAAGGAGGTGATATTTGGGGCATAATTCCTGGTGAATGGTGTACGTCGTTGGATCAGGGGGTCAAATTTCCTGTCATGTGCGTAACTGATTCAGTTAGAGAGCTGCCGTAGGACATATTCCCTAAAGCACCCGACAGTAGTGATACCGCTTACCTTCAGGTTGGGTATACGCTGGTGGATCCTCGTTATTTTGGTGTCTGGTTCCAGCGTTATTGTAAACAGGTGGTTAGATGTCATGATTATAAAGTGGTGGAGGCTGGTCGGATTCCATTTCTTCCATCGCAACATCCCATTGAACTGACTGTGAAAGCAAGTACAAGAGCCAGAAGATAATCTGTACGCCGAGTGCAATGAAACCAAACTTGGCCACACCATCGAGGAAATCGACGATAAATTGTGTAAACGACATAGCATAAGATAACCTGTCACTGCATTAGATCGTACGGAGAATAGGTTACAGAGAGAGTAAGAGAGGAGCAGATGTAAAAACCTGAATAAGGTAGCAATTATGTTGTATACGCTGCTGAAACCAGTTCAGAGCATTAATCGAAGCGAGTTAGAACAAAAGAAATGACGGAGACCAATAGATAGTGCTTGAAGACGAATTGATGTGAGATAGGGATGGAGTGAGGCTGTGGTATTGATCGACATTGGCATGCAGCTATGTACCTAAGATGATAAGTGAAATGAAAGGGTAGTGGAACGGTGCGTGCTACACCGTAGTATGCGGTTGAACTTTGACCAACCGTTAGGTCAATTTTAGTGATCGGTTCTGTGATTAATTAATAGGCTCCATATCCAGCGGGAAACCTCTTAGCCACTCCAATTCCACATCTAATTCATCTTCTTCGTCCTGGGCAGGCAGGGGATCTGTCATGCGCCCCCTACTTTCTTGTGAACGACGCATGTCATTGGATATCCAGATCATATTTCTCGTCATGTGTTGAACTCTTTCACTCAGCGGTATACCATAAGTCGACGGGATCCGGCTATTTCGGGGATCCGTTTCAGGAATGTAGGTCAAATTTCTCCTTACGCGTGAAACCTGTTCACTCAGAGATATGCCATAAGCTGACGGAATCCTGTTGTTTTGCAGTTCAGTTCTGGGGTTGCCATACACATGCAACGGGTGAGAGTCGTCATCATTGCCAACAGCTGGAAGCGCGTCGGATTCCATCTCGTCTTCCGTAACATCCCGTGCAACCGATAACGAGACCAAGTACAAGATCCAGTAGAGCAAGTACGCTCCAGATAACACGAAAGCACACTTGAGTACGAAGAGGGTGAATTGACGAATTAATGATGCAACTAATATAACGGTGCGGTAGTGCCTGCAGGGCTGTTAGAACACAGAGTAAAAGAGTCGGAGGAGGGCGAATACAGGTCAAAAGCGTCAAAAGCGTACCATTGTATCATAGCAATACATGCAGCATATGCTGCACAAGGAATTTTAGAGAACAGAGCAAATATAGAGCAATAGATGTAATAATCAAAAGTATGATGTTGTATAAAATAAAGCCAACGTAAGTAGGATGAGTGACCCACGCACGGTGCTATGAAGCCAACGACAACATTTTTGTGAGTGCCATAAAGTGGGACACATCAAAGCTTACACTGGCATTCATTACTTTTGACGGCACATGCATCGTTATTATTTATTTGTTCAACAATGTAGTTGATTGTAAATGTCTAAATTGGTCTCTTGATGGCTAACACATGAAACAAATTTAACTTGAGCAATGCGACGAGGTTATATTAAAGACTGTGGGGTGCGTGCTCCGAAGCAGCCCCTATAATATGGATGTCGCGGAGCAGTATGTTACGCTCCGCAGGCGACTAAAATCTATCCAATTTCGTTTATTTCGTTTGCTCTTAGAATAAGTATTGAATGCGTTCGATGTTTCTTTATTTAGGCGTGAATAGTTGTAGAAATCAACTATACTTGGGACAAGAAAAAACATATTTGTATGTGGAAAGATAAGGTCGAAAAATGAATAATGTGTAGTATATATCGCTGATGCTATCATAAGGCATTGCATTTCGTATTAGCTAGCGTGAATGTTCGTACTTTGCTGTTAACATCTCCCATGTTACAGAAATTACCCCCAAATACGACCTGACGTTCCCCGCCTCAACTTTAGCATACCAACACCCGACCACAACCTAATAGCACTGACACCATGGTGCCAATTTCTATTTTCACTGTCGTCTCTAATAGGTCTTTGGGATCACTCATCCCATTTCGCCGTCGATTTCTGCGTCCTAACTCCAGCTTATCCGCTCCGTTCTACGACGACCACTTCCGCCGCTTCCGCAGTTTAAAACCAACTGACGCTCCAATCAAACAGGCCGCCATCCAGCACCAGCGCTAAAAATACAGCGACCAAATTGCGACACGTGAAATGCTGCTGGAGGAGCTATTTTCGAGGAGGCAATGGATTGGTACGTTGCCCGACGAAGGGGCAGATGTGGCTGAGCTTGATTGCGAGATCGGGAGGCTGCAGGAATGCAGGAGAATGCTCATCTGGTGGAGGGGATTGTGGATTACGAACTATGGGTACCGGGAATTTGATCCAAGTTCAATGGGCGAAACCTCACCGGTGATCTACATGATGATTGGGTCCATTGGAAGTCAAGATCAGGCTGAAGTATATTGTTATATAAATTTCACCTCATGACAGTGATGAAACTACAGTTTGCATATACATTGTTCATATTTCAGTGGTATGGATATCAAACATTCAATTCTTCATCTGGATTGCGCCGGAAAATATATGTATTGTGCCCAACAAAACATCTCCTATTCAATTACTGTCAGCTATCCAGAATATTCGGGCTGCAGCGTGATCGATTGGAAAAGAATATATATGGTTGGTGCGATGTGGGTGTGGTAGGGTGTTTGGGTACGTTGACCATCTCTGGATGTTGGGAGGATAGATGAGGGGAGTGGTATTCCGGTGCCTGTGTGCCATCGATCTCGGCTTAGTTGCGCGGCTGAATTTCCTTCAACGCACGTTGACGGTATCATATCCACAACCGCCACGTACGAGTCTCAAGCATGCCAGCTCATAAAAAATCTCAATGAATACGCCCACAAACTGTGGTCCTCTCGACAATCCCCAGTACCGAGTATGTCACCTGAACCCTCTATCTCAATCGCATGCATACTAACCAGCAGAAAAGAACTGGCATTACTGGCACTCTCATCCACATACTACCCACTGACATGATCATCGACAACATTCTCCCATTTTTCACTATGCGTGAGATTTTCCATCTATCTCTCACCTGCAAGTATCACAATGCATTGGTCAACACAGGCGGACTGAAACCTTACCTTGACGGTGCGGTGACAATGCTTGCCCGCAGGGGCTAGGAGCCCCAGCAGGCAGAGATGGAAATCTCTAACGCGATTGTGTCTTACTACACGAGCAGGTCAGGCATCTCTATAATCCACTCCGTCCGGACAACGTTCTGTCTGGGAGTGGACCATGATTCGGGGCAGAGAGATCTGGGCCGTGTGAAACCAGGACAAGTAGTTCTTGGACTAAATACCTACAGCGCTCTGTAGTCTCTATGATATCATGACATCCAAAAGCCAATGATGGGAAGCATAGGAATCATGTTAGTTTATACCACTTCTTTCGTACTCCGTACTCAGGCCCTCCACCGGCATTGCAGCACCTAAACCGCTTGATTTAAGGCACACTGTCACTAGTTTCACGGCATTACGGCACCCCTGCAGCTAATTTTAAGACCCACTTTTGGCATAAACACCCGCATTGCCGCCGAATGCCTACTCCCGGTAGCCGCTAGTCCCCTATAGGTACCTGGATGGGGCCCTAGGCCAACCGACACCTGCCCTAGACGGACCAGTCTTCCGAAATGAGGACCGGGACGGGACAGCGATGTCGGGCCCCGAAAGACTATAATTGTTCATTTTAGCTCTATTGGTTGAGACCAATCAAAGGAAGGGAGAGAAGAAAGATGAGGATTGAACTATCTATCGTACAAAGAGAAAATAAGATATATAAACGAGAAACGAAATCATAAACGAAATCATACTGAGAACGAATCACTCCCAACGAACCATCATGAACAAAGCGCTACTCTAGCCGAGGCGCACTGGGAGAGAGGCACTGCACCTAGCTCGCGGGGAAATAGGTACCGCACCAAGCCCGATGCCAGCCCAGTGTTCCTAAGCGGCCAGGCCAGGCCGGCTTTGCATAGGCCGGGCCGGGCCGCCCTTAGCGGCGGCTTTTAAATGAGGGCCGGGCCGGGCCTGCAGGCTTTTCTTGGCGGCCGGGCGGCTTTTCTTGGCGGACTAAGCCTAAACAGAATATTTTGTTCGAAAGATTCTCTGCTGCCTTTACTAAGAAAGTCTCAAAAGTATGAAACATAAACCATATCCAACTCAATCATCGTAGCCCTGCCATTGCCGTATTCCATCCATCAACCAGACCAAGGCTTATGCAGGCCGATGCAGGCTTTTTAAATCACGTGCAGGCCGGGCGGCCGGCCGGGCGGCTTCTGACCCAGGCCGAGCCGGGCCGCCCTTAGCGCAGGCTTTCAGAATGGAGGCCGGGCCGGGCCGGGCCTGCAGGCCGCTAAAAAGCCGGGCGGCCGGCCGGGCCGCTTAGGAACACTGTGCCAGCCTATCTAGGAGCTGTGTTACAACCATTCGTCCAACTGGAACATACCATGGGTTTGTCAACGTGTGCGAGTCAGTCCTGTTGGTGTATAATGTGTTCAATGGGTGACCCAGGCTTCCCAATGGTCCGGGGCGACTGGCTTCTTTCGAGCTCCGAATCCGTGTCCCGTCAGGTGCATGCATTTCAGAGGCCTGGTCCGCCCCGGTATGGAATCTCAATACCTAGGGCCTTAAATAGATGCCGTAGTTTAGGATACAGTTTCATGATACGAAGCTAAGGTCTCTACCCACTTTAATCATAGATGGACCTTGATGAGAATAATAACTTTGTACAAGAAGAGGTTGAATTGTCCATCGTACGGAAGTGATTACCCTCAAAGAGCAAAAGAACTATCTAAGGGATAATGTATGCCTCTATATACACGATGTGGAGAGTGATGGTTAGTGAATGATTCTGCACTGATTAGTAACATTAGAAATCACTCTCCAGCGCATTCTAGTATCTTTGATCACATTAACAACTACTCTCTAGTTCTTTCCAGCAGTATCGATGGCCTTCAAGTCCATTCCAGCAGCTTGTAGGCAGTTCGGGCTAAATTCTGAGTCAACAGGCCTGAATGCTGCGGCTGGGTGCTTGAATATATACAAGTCTGTAGCTGGATGCCTAAAGAAATGGGCAATTATACTGCGAAACTGCGTACTGCTTGAATGTTGTTCGTGGTGAAAATTTGGTGATTGTAACAAATAAATCAAGCCAATGGATATGGATAAAAATATAAAGTCCGAACGATATTCACTTGTATAGTAAGCTAGCTAAAGCCCCTGAGCAAGCTTAAATACAGTTAATCCTGAATCTTAAAGATAACAAGTACGCTACTTCCACTCTGAAGCTGCGATTGAACATCATACTCCAATTCAGCTACCACGGGGGCCCTTCATGGGGCGATTCAGATCTTCTGAACTCCATAACTGTTCGCCCAAAGATTTAGTATGTCTGTACCCTTCTCTTGTATCTACAGACAATTGAGCTTCTTCGTTTTTTCTCTTTGCTCTCAACACCTTCTCCGAGTCTACTTGTGAGATCAAAGGCTAATACCCCGGGAAATAGTGAACTCTACACAATCTCATATGAGTGAGCTCTCTTGGGGATGATATTGAGGCTATTGAGTGTCTGAAATCGTGGCTCAGGGTGGTGATATCTTCTCGAGATTTGAAGGATATTGCAGACGCAAAGAAGATGTTGGTAGACATGCAGACGAAGTAGAGGAACTACAGTTGTGAGTGGGGGAGGCTTGGTAATGAGCAGAGGACCTTGTTTGTTTGTATGTTATCATGTTTGCATTATAGCATTGCCAAGCGCAGTGCGTATCGCTAAATAACAAGGCCCTGTAGATTTCCAGTCCGTGGCTCTGTTGCCCTAAGGCTAAACAGTCCTTTTTTTGCTACCCCGAAAATTGTCATCTAGTCCGGGGCTTATATTTACCCCGACGGGACGGATTATCGGGAAGCCTGAATGGGAATGGGTGAGCGGTTGCTGTTCATTAACATCCATATGCGCATGATACCGCTTTCCGATGATTGCAGTGGGTATTGCCAGGGTGAACATAAATAGCTTTCGCAATAGATTGTCAACTGAGACCCTAACGCCAGAAGATGTTAGAGAAATGCACAATGTTATCTATCATTTCAAGACTTTGGTGCTCACAAGTTTGTGTCCACAGCCGCCGATATGTAATGTGACGCGTACGTACTAAACTTTGAAATTGATCGTACTATCTTTGAGAGTAACCATCATCAGCACCCTGCCAGTGCTAGTTCATATATCGCGGTCTATTCTTTGGGTCGGTCGCCAGTTATAATAGACGCCTCGAAGTGTAGATGTTGAAGTTGGAGGATAAATTAACGGAGGGTAAAGATTAGGTGTGCTGTAAACCGAGCGATACAAGTTATAGACGTGGCAATAGAGTGTGTCCAAGGTTAACTGAAGTCGGCATGTGATTTGGGAATGATGGTCCGCCAAGCCCGGAACTCATGTTGTGCTCTGTTATAAGCCGTCCGTATGAACCACACACATACAACATCGACGTCAAAACTTCACACACTAACCACCACCTCCGTCATGGTATTTAATCTCCTCCACAAGCGTACTTCTACTTTCTTTTCCAACATCCTCCCTTATCATGCACCTCTAGCCGACGAATATGCAATAGCCTCTGGCCTTGGCTGGCCTCCACCACCACCATCCCCACCGGCAACACCAACTCCCCAAGTGAAGCGTAAAGTGAAATATTGGCGCAAGAGACGCCAACCGTACACTCCTCCTGTTGTAGTGAGCCAATCAATAGACACCGATGCTTCGACTGGCGATATAATACTGACGTACAAGGTAATAGAGAGCCCGAGCTATGTCAGAAATCGATCACCACTGCGTTGCATCAGACGAATTTAAGGCGTTTGCGGGGTTCTATGATGTTGATGTGTCGGCCAGACGATGGTACATGACTGAGGGGGTCGTGGTTAATGAGGGTGAAAGTGACGAGTCAGATGAGAGCTCATTGTATGGTAGGGCGGAGTTCAAGGTTCTGCCGAGAGCGGCGGTGAGAGAAGCAGTGGTTGTTAAGACGAAGAGAGCTTTGTGCTGTATTGCACTGTGATGCAGTAATGGATACAGTCGAGACGGGACAGTAGGTCGGTGGTATTGTGTGCGAGTCTCGATGACGGTACAAAAGGTTCATATTAATATACTATTATTTTACTGCCATGATCCGTTGACTCTGAAGTAATACACACCGCCGTCAATGTCTTCTTGAACGACGCAGACGAACCATAGCACGATTTCAGCAGCTGTATATTGGGAATTTGAGAAACTGAAACTAAGATTAATATCTCGGATACCGCATCGTTAACATCCAGCAGTATCAACACCACAACGTCAATCCGACCCATACACAATAGAATACTGCAAGTGCAATTAGGATAATTTGTTTTTACTCGGGAGAAAATTCATTCAAGGCTTTATGGTAATACATTGTAAAGTTTGACTGGTAGAAAAGCTCGAACAGGTTTTACGAACAGTTTAGCTGCACAATTGACGCACAGTAGTGATTAATCCAAATAGTTAATTCTCATTCAACGATCTACGCTACTTGCAAGTAGTATTAACATTTCACACGTACAACTATACCCAAACACCATGGTAAACGATCAACGCGTCTGACTCAACCATGCAGACGTACTGATTACACCCTTATCCCAATAAACTACCGAAACCATTAGCAACGCTGCGTTACTTTAGTAGGTGACAGTATACTCGCCCCTCATATCATCGCATGGTGGAAGCCGGCATTCCAAATGTCCCACTAGCCTCTGTAACAATCTGACTTCAACTTCTACAATCCCCTGCTGCGTAAGGAGCCATAGAAGTTGCTCTCGGTAGTACCAAGCGATTTCCAAACAATCATTTGTTGGGTCGAGGGCGTGGCGTTCGCAGTTTGCCATCTGTTCAATCTTTGACGCATATGAATGAAACTAAGTAGGTTAGATTTTGGTTAGAACTTTAGTTGGACACAAACCTTCTGCAAGCTTTCCTCCAGTCGGCAGCGGACATCTGGGAGTACACTTTCAAGCGAAAGCATCGTGACTGAAATAGATGTAATGTGGAATAACCAAACAGATGACGAAGAGAAATGTAATGTAGTGGGAGGACGGGTTAGTGGTGATATGTTAGGCTGAGTGAATAAATGCCAAGCATGTCATGGGATGAATTCCTAGTTCCATGCAGCAACGTAGACTATGCTGAAGGGGATAAACAGAAGATATTATACCAAAGGCCAATTATAGTAATCACCAAAAGTGTCTCTTGTGCAACTACGCCACGCTTTTGTCACTCAGTTTCGCCAAAGTATGTCTTTTCCGTCGGGTTCCCTGGTCACTACGCACGATATAGAATGCTTCACTATGACCAAAAATACCTTGAATTCGCATAATCACCAAAATTCTGAGTCTCGTTAGGTATGTAGCAACATGGGATAATTTCAAGGGCAGGTGAATGTGACATACAGCAGTTAGCTGAATGGCAAGGTTGCCGCGTATGTCGGGTGGAGTTGCATTGTTTTGGGGTGATAGTGTGGTTTATCTAAAGGAATATACTGGGTAACTGCTCCTGAACATTCACCTGACTGTATGATATCACATTACCCCCTTCTAGGAATCCATATTGTCCGTCCCGTCCACCTGAGTTCATCCCCGAGACTGGACAGCAATTTTCGAAGCTCAAAATTCTAGGACCAGACGGACCAGCTTAATCAATGACAAGCCTACAAAACTGCAGGCCCTGCAGTCTATAGGGGCCCGTTGATAGAGCCTAAGGTTCGTGACTGCTCTCTTAGACTTCACACTACTCTTCCATTCCCTACGCATCTTGGACCTTTAGACCTGTACCTAGTTATCACACCATAGCCAATGCATACGGTTCTCCCCTCATTGTCGCAACAGGGCCGATATTTATCAAAAATATCACATTTCCAAAATTCTTTCTTGAAAGACACTCTCTTGCACATATCTGGAGACTGTCTCCTCTTCTCTTCAGTATCATAGAATACACGCACACAGCTTTCCCCTGCATATACAACCAATTCACACCAAAGCAGCACACAAGCATTTGCTCATCAGTTCTTTGGTTTGAGGAGAAGTTTAGAAGCCGATGCTCCAGGTGGGGTTATAGATTGCGCAATGGCAGAAGCCCAACGGTTCGTGGCAACCATATCTGTCGGGACCATCCTGTCCCGGGCAGTACTCGTCCCGGGCATGGTTTCAGCTTTCGCTGGGCCCCGTACAAGGGTGATATAGGACTAGCGATTACCAAGTGTAGGCTTTGGTAAGGCTATTGGCGGTAGTGCGGGATGCGGGCCTTAAAACTAGAGGCGGTCTGTGCTGCGATGCCAGTGGAGTGCTTGAACGGATTACAGAGTTATGCCCTTCGGCTTGACAAATGCACCGGCTACGTTTCAGGCATACATTGACGAGTTAGCCGTGTCTTACCTTGACGATATCCTCATCTATTCGACCATTGAGAAGGAGCATGAAGAGCACGTACGAAATGTACTACAGCGCCTACAAGAATTCCATCTCTATTGCAACGCCAAAAAGCGCCAGTTTGGAGTATCGGAGGTCGGCTATCTTGGATTGCCATCAACTCGGAAGTAATCGGACCGCATATCCACGATCGAAGAATGGCCGACGCCGAAATCAGTTCGGGCTTTGCAGGTGCTCCTCGGGTTCACAAGCTTCTATCAGAGGTTCATTCGGAAATATATTATTAGGAGCGAAATACTTGGACAGATGAAAAAACGCCTGGATGCAGAGAAGTAATAGAGAAGAGCCACAATAGGCTATTGTTTTATCTTGATCTTACTATATTCACTTATCAAAGTTACAATAGGGACGATCTTGTAGTTGGCCAACTGTAACGCAAATTTACAATTGAAGTAATCAGCGTGTGACGTTGTCAACATGTACACGACTACACTAGCGGTTAAACTATAAGGTCTAAGTTTTGCTACAATATATCACATAGTAGTAACATGCTTGTGTGGGAAGATGGAATTTCGGATATATAGTACTTTGAGCCATAATCTATTTATCCTGTATTTACAAAAGTACACTTAGGAATGTTAAAGATGCAGTGTGAAATCTCAACCCACATTGCCAGTTACCTCACGTAGATATTTAACGCTGTGCAGCCTCTAATTCGATCTGTTTCCAAGGTCCCTTCCAAACCCGAATGCACCAAGTACTGTAATCATCGATGCTCTCACCCCTACCCTCCTGCACGTGGATGTGATCACAAACCCCCGGACTAACAAAGATTCCCAATTATCATCCTCAAAAAGACAGTCCTTGTGGGAAACAAGTATTTCCACAGTTATCAGAAAAGTGTGCAAAGGGCGGGATTCGAAAACTAGAGTGATTGTAGTGCGAAGCATCTTTGTTCATTTCTGCGTAACTGTATTGTCAAAGGAAAGCCGTGATAGTGGTACCAACCATGAATTTGCGTTCTTTGGAAACGCTAAGGAGCCATCTAGTTCTATCGGTCGATTACGCGAAGAAACAGCTTGTACGACAACAAAGCCAGGTGGGGTAACTCCATCGGTCCGAGTATTCATTGATTGAGGGTGCTAGTTAGCGTTTCGTGTTAGTATGAAGTTACACCTTAGGGAGTAGACTCTAGTATTAGAATTGGAATCGACCTTGTTATCTGACGTGGTTCACTCTGTAGGTTTCGTTACAGAAGTGGGTTTATCAGGTAGCACCTGGGGCCGGTGCTGCGATGAGGTCGGTGCCGGTTGTGTCGAAAGTGGACTTTGTAGGGTAGTCGGCAGGTTTCTGTGGTAAAGATGTATTGGTTCTGTTAGCCGTATAGAACATGCCGGGTAATTTTTAGCCTCCTTAGTTCCAGTGAAAGCAACGGCCTGAACCAGTCTCGGTTCGGGAAGCGAATTGATTTGGTCGGTACAAATTAGTGCGGGGACGCTTCGAATCTGAATTGCCAGTTCGGGAGTCTACGTGGACTGATTGCAACTGGTTCACAGATGGCTCGAAATAAGGTCCATATCAATTCCAGTAAACCTGAAGCTGCATGCACGATTCACACCACCCAAGGCATAATAACTATTAATAAGTATCCCTCATTTCATCGGTATTTAGCTAGTAGCACTGATAGTTAGCATGATGCATGTGGGGCAGATATTCTGTTGGAAGCGGGCCCAGAGGTAGAGAAACGTTCTTTTCAGTGAAATGATCCTCATCGAAGGCATTGGATGGTATACCCTTCAAGGGATCTCGAGCAATGTTGCGGTGATGATGATGACGTTCAGGAACAAATCCTACCGCCCTCCTAGGGTCAGGATGCATCAATTCAAAGTATAACGTCATGTTGGGTAGGAGTTTGGCCCGGTGGCTTCTTTGGCTTCCAGAATTGGTGGACTAGAGCCGAAGGCTCTGGGCCAGGAGGCCGCCACCAGCCCTCATGCCGACGAGGAGGCCTAGCCTTGGGGGTGATGCCCGGCATCGGGTTCCGGTTGTGATATGGTCTCATCTTTGTATATAAGCCTGCCGTTTTCTCTCTTTGTATGGATAGACAATACAACTTCTTTATTGCTCGCAACACATCTCGTCTATGAGAAAAACTGTCTCTGACCAATATCGAATGCATGAAGAAATTACAGCAGATTACTGGGAACTTAAACTTTGGGAGCAGAAAAGATGTTGATTTTGAGGAAGCTTCACTAACTATCTACAAAACCAACTACTGCACACTTAAAATGCATACTCTATCGAAACCCGGAAGCCGTTCAATGCCTGTTATACTCACTATAACTCCCTCCCGGCGAGCTAAGTGGACCCTTTGGGATTTTACTTAGTTAGATCTGTGGAGCGTGAATGTTAGAAAATCCGAACATCAATCTCTCCACATTCGCCAAAAATTCCTCTTTTGACATCTCGCCGTCATCCAAGTTTCTAATGAGGCTCAACATGAGTCTAGCTCGAGTATCCATAGCGTCAGTCGAACGTGAGCGGCGTTGTCGTGACATCAGAGGAATAGGTGGCGCGTTTCCAGTTACGGACGCAGCACGTCCACCTCTCATTGCCGAACGTGGGCTCCGTGTAGCTGATGTCGCTGTTAGGGAGACGATATCAAAAGTAAGGGGTGACATCTAACCTTCAGTATTGAATGTAACCGAGGTTCTCAGTTGAGTATTGGCACGTTGATTTCCGACCAGAATATTGTCTGAATCCAAGTCAGTGTAAATCATTACGAGCAGTAGATGTAGAGTCACTACCTGCGGTCTCAGATCGCACCATCCTAGACTCCTCGGAAACAACGACGGAATGATTGCGATCTATGTAGTCAGACTTGGTTACCACTGTTCGGAGACTCTGCTCAGGCTACAGTTTAACCTACCGATATTACCGTCGACGTTACGTAGAATTGCATTGCCGGTTTGAGATCTCTGGCCTTGAGTAGGGTTGCTGCCGGTACCATCTCCAGTACTTTTATCGCTACTACTGTTCGCTTCAACTGCAAAACGAACCCGCAAGGCTTCCTGCCGTTCGGCGATTCCAACTTGATTTATATCGGAGTCGTATTCGGCTTCAGCCACTGCCCCAAATGCTGCGCGCATCGCTTCAGGGGAAGAAAACCTATTCCGAAAAAGATCTTCCATACCAATCCGACCGCTGCCAGACCCAACCATGTCGTGCATGTCATAAGGCTGCATACCGACATGTCCCATCATATTACTGGGTCCAGACGAGGAATGGAGATAAGAACCATCCGCAGTTGCAATACCCGACGGCTCGTCTGCGACTCTGACTTGTTGTTCTGTTATGTATCCGCTTTGAGGGCTGAACTGGCGAAATGGAAGTTCTTGAGCCACCTGGTGACTAGAAGCCATACCGTTCTGAGCAGCATGGGCCGGAAGAGATTGAGCGCCAGCAGAGTGGATATCTCCGATGGATCCATGCCTAAGATTATAATCTTCTGGCATACTTGGCTGGGACTGATTGGTCTGGGTACCAGAGTGATCACGGGGTACGTTAGTTGAAGATGACTTCCTTGCATTGGTACGCTCGTGATCTTCATTTTCGCTAGGCAGGATGGACTTCGAACGCACGTGGTCAGATTCAGCTGGCAGATTACAGGCAAAGACACCTCGAGGGTTGTTTTCGTCTCGGTGGTCAGTACGTCCACGGTCCACACCACTGTCGTTAGTGATATCAGGCACACCAGAAGTAAATCTAGAGCTATGATTATTAGCAATTTCCTCATGGCTCATGGAACCATTATCCAAATACCAGGACGAGTCATGTCCTCTGTTAGATTTGACCGTAGCAATACCATCTCGAATGCCTCCACCAATTCTTGAGAGCAGACCTCTCTTCGTCGGGGAAGCTGCTCGTGCAGGATCAGTAGATGATCCTTCGCCTCCGTTACCATTGCTAGATTTCTTGGGGAAAAGCTTTCGCATTGTCTTTGTTGGACTTGCGGATCTAGAATGGGCTTCAGAGATATCGTCACCAGTGTTGTTGGACAATGATGGAGGTGCCAAAAGAGGGAATTCTGTCTGCAAGCTCGGGGTCCCTGGCAGTTGATTCTCGCATGGCGCTCCAATCAACGATTTGTTTGCAGGCTGTGAAAGTCAGCATTGTATGATATCGGAGCGGTGGGTATTCGAACCTCCATCGCCTTGGCAACAGCATCGTTTGCAGAGGTTTCCGGGATATCGCGCCCCGACTGCTGGGTGTATTGGGAAGCAGTCTTAGCCGATACCGACGTAGACTGTATCTTCATATATGGGTTAGTATCATTTGCACTCGACTTATCAGTATCAGCTAACATACTTGTTGAGAGTTAACATCGCCAGCATTGGCAATATTCGAAGCACCACCAGCAGAATTGCCAGCCTACCCTCATGTTAGACACCAAACGCTAGCACCAAAGGATTTCCTGGTACCTCTTCCGCGGGAATTGTCATGGAAGGTCCGCTCATGGTAATCACCTGCATAACGTTTATTTCTAACAGTCTTAGTATCAGAGCTCAATTGCCAGGCCCCTGACCACCCAATATTTCCTCCGACTGAAAGGAGACTTACTAGAACAAATTGACGAATTGGACTATCTGATGCTGAAGGCTAGCTCTGTTTGATAACGATGATGATAGGGTTGATGGGGAGAGAGTGGTAAGTAAGGGTAAAGACGAAAGTGAAGCGGTAGACGAGGATGGCGAGAGGGGAAAGAAAACCCGTCAAACGAGAGTGTGGAATCAAAGAGCGTCACAATTGTACATGGTTAACCCTCGAAATGCCGAGGGAAATGTGTGGTGGAATAATGTGTTGCACGGAGGATGCGAGCGTTACGCCGTGAACAACCAGCAGAGGCCGGGTCATAGTATCCCAGACATGGAAATCGAATGATGCGACAACAGATTGTGAATGGCGCGGTGGAGAAACCGGTGTGAGACGTCGATAGATTTGAGTATGGTGTAAAATAGTGTTGTGGAAGTGGTGTTGGACTGTTGAAAATTCGACGCTATAGCAGCAGAGACTGATGTGATCCACATTCAGCGCCAGACGGATCAGTATACTACCATTTCGGCCAGTTATTTGTATGAATGGATTAACGTTAGATAGATGAACACATGTGACATAATGTTGGACCAATCCTGGCGCAGAGGGAAGCGTACGTCGACTTATGGTGCAGCTGCCAAATTGGTGATGCGTATATTGACTTGTCTATTCATCTATTTAACACGTACACAAGAAGTAAAGTGAATGCGGCTCCGCCGCTCAACCCTAACCTAACACCACGTGATGTCCGCACTCAAAGTCTGCCCTACACATAATACGAACAGTAGGAAGCGTCAATCGACTCATCCAATCTCGATACCTATATCAACTACAAGGTACGGTGGCGGCTTCGCCACCCTTTGGAGGGGCCCAGATAGATCTCCAGCCCAGCCAACCCAGAGTTGTCATTTTTAGCTGCTCCTATGCTTCCAGATGTATATGGCTCTAACATACTCCTAGAATTCAAATTTGTTAGATCATCACTTGGCCTGCTCCCAGTATTCTAAGTTTGCGTGAGTCTCTATTGTTTCTGTGGCTAGAGCAAGTATATTGGCAACTGGGAATATGCCTTCCACTAGGTAACTCCAATCAATTCAAGTTCATTTGAGTCCATGAGTTTTACTCTGAGCACACAGTGTTCTGTACATGAACAATAAATAAACAGATCCGATTTCACTTCGTGATCTTCGATTTACTATGGCACTCATATACACTGTCCAGCTGTTCAAAAAAAAAGCTTCAAAATGCTGTTGATTCACAATTTCTGACTGAATAAAAGAGATATCATAAATCTCAGACCAGGAGGTAAAAGAGCACATAGTCCACATTTTGTGTGTAGGACACTTTGTAATCAGAGCCAAACACTCATTGGAATTAAAAGGGCAGGTCATATGGTGTCTGAATTTGAGTAGTGGGTATTTGCCACAATCAGCCACTCAGCCACAGAATTACGACCGATCAGGATCGAAAGAGAGACATGTCGTGTCTTTATATGAATAATATCTGCGCCACAGTTGGGTATAAGGGACCTGAATAAAAAACGGTAGTTTTCCAGTGACGATGAGTGTAGAGATATCCGTTACTGAATCATGCCTGTTCCAGGACTTGTGTGTAAATTCAATTTCAAGTGTTATAAATTTGATGTTTCGTTCGCGGACAGCATGCATTTTATAACTCATGTCTCCGTCGTTCGGCTTGACAACGACTTAAGATTGTTAAACTGAATTTAATGGGTTGTAATCTTGTCTCGTGCCCATCCGGTAGCGCTAAGCATCATTTTTCTCGTCGTGGAGAATGGTGGGTGCGTCGATGGCGGTTAGGGTTAGTTCCCAATCAAATTTGATGGCTGGGCTCGAGACAAATTGTCCTCTTCGTTCTACTCTACACAACTTGCACGATGCCACCGATTAATCCGAACAGTCTAATGAGGGTACCTGAACGGCTGCACAATGGCGCGCCTCTTGTTCGCATTCCCCCCAGCCTCTACTGGATGATATGCTGGGCGACATCCTGGGCGTGGGCACATGGCAGAAAGGATCAAATTCATTATGGGAAGAGAAAGCTATTCAGCTGTAATCATTGTAAGTACCTACGTAATTTTCGTTCACTCTAGCGTGTAGCTGTGTGTTAACCCTAAGGTCCTATGTTTTCTGATGATATACCGTGGGCCGAGAAACATCTTATGACACAGCATGGCCTCCATCTACCCGTGTATATGCCGGAACCGCCTATAATCCTACCCAGCGAAAACGCGGAAGCCCCCGAAGCCACCACTCAAAAGCCGTCAAACGAAACCTCGACGACCGACAGTGCGACTTTGGTAGCCACTGAAACAGAGCACGCGCTTGATACCACCCAAAATGCAAAGTGGAGCAGCTCTAGAAACTGAAGTTACCTTAGGATCCCGTTCGTCAAAGTATCAACCATACTGAAGATGGACGAATCAAACGCTGCTGTCAGAAATGGGATTTTCAAAGTTGTACCATTGTGGACCTGACCGAAGAAGACAGTGAGGAGGGAGTAAACCCAGGAACTAACTCTAAACAGCCTTCGGGATCCCCTCACACGCTGTCAGAAACGACGAAGTTCCGACCTCGCAGCAAGTCTGTTCACCCCACTATCATTGTATCAAAGGGAAAGGATGAGTCGCGACCGGGCTGAGTAGCCCAAGCCGGCCGCGAAGAATGAGCTTCCTCCGACATCACGATTCTAGCACAATCGGATGATACAAGTTCCACCAAGTATAGGGAGTGATTGACGACAACTGATAAAGAATTACTCGAGGCGTATTGTGAAAGCCACCGCCGCCCGAAAAAATACTTCAAGAAGCTGAGGTATTGAATGAGACTACAAGATAAAGTTGAGGGGAACTTTAAAAAAATTACTGAATCTAGATTGTTGAGGGTGGCGGATACTCAACCGGATAAGATGAAGGAGTTTGACAACATTTTTCTGAGGTTGAAGCACGAAATTCGGCAATGGATAGCAACTGCGAAGGACACACTGAAACATGACACCAATTCGACTTTCAGATGTGAAGAGTTAGTAGCATCGGAGCAACGTTTTGAAGCTATTGAGCGGAGATGTAACTCTGACGTACCTCCTCGGCGGTCTACCGCTGTAATGCGTTTGTTGAGCAGAGAGACAGTTGTTCAAAATGAGGATTAGGAATTGAACAATTGTTAGTAGTACTTGGTCATACATGCTTTTCATCTGTATGAAACGATCTGTCATTTACGTGGGAAGGTTGCTGTCTTCTGTTGCAGCGGTGGTAGTTACCAAATACAATGCTATGAAACGGCCACATTTGGTCGTCTTTTATAAAATTAATGCTCAGTGACCCAGCTTCATGGTGAAATTATGTTGATGAGAGAATTCTCTACGTCATATCACGTGAAAGCCTTTCAATGTGAGCTGGGTGATGAGCAACTAGCGTAGACTGTCAGCATGCATTTAATTCCTTCCCACTCATTTCCCCTTCAACCTTCTAGTATACCTGAAAAACTACCCTCAACTCAATCAACTCATAAATCAATCTCCCTCATCAAGGCAACAGCTATGGCGCCCGAAAATACCTGGCCACACCCTTCCACGCTAGACTCAAATATGAACAAGGAATTCCACATCTTTTACACTAGGATCTATAATGAGCACCAAGAAGTGGTCGATGACAACATTCGGCTTGGTAAAAAAAACAACCGCCTGCACGAGGCAAATCATAGTTACAGTAAAGCCATCGCCAGTCTCGAAAAGGACAAGGCCGACCTCAACGAGGAAAATGTGAGTCTGAATAAGGCTATCATTCGTGTCAATAAAGATATCACTTGTTTGAACACTGAAATTGGCCGTTTGAACATGCCAAACGTTCATCTCGAAAAGGGCAAAGATATAGTTCAACTCAACGCAGAGATTGGTAGTTTGACTTTGGCAAATGATCGCCTCGAGAAGGAGAATATCCGCCTCAATGGGGATATCGTGGGTCTGAATGAGAAGAATGTTGCACTCAGCGAGGATGTGGTTCGGTGCAATGCCCAGATCAATCTTACCAAAGGCGTATTCCGTGTCAATCACGACTTGAGAGTTGAAAACGCGGCATTGGATGCGGAGAAGAAATATATTCTGGCCTCGTTAGAAACTTTGGTGTCAGGTACTAAGGTCCGTATCAGCTGCAGCATTCCCATTTGCAGATATTAATGTAAGCAATATAGATGAAAGAAAAATTGCGTCAACCGGAGTCAAGAGCTGGCGACTTGCAGTCTCTTATGGCAGAAGTACAAATTATCGATTCACCAGTCGTGGACGCCGATCAGCGTACACGTCACAGGACATTGAATCAGAAAACTGTTTGTTCATTCCTTGAATTGGTATCCTTTTCTGATGTTAGGCAGGTTAACACCATTACTCGTCGGTTGAACAACGCAAGATCTTCGTCCAACGCTATCATTATCGATGGGCAGACTGGAACCAAGCGAATCTAAGCAGGGTGTTTTGAGATACAAGCCAATTTCAATGAATAGTGGGAGGAAATAGGACGCATATTGTGACAGGTCTTTGTGCAGGTAGCCTAAAGTACTTTTTTTCATAAGCCTATTAAATAAGTTTGTGAGATAATTTACTGTCTTTTTGCCTTTTCGTGAAGTCTGCTGGCGCAATAAAGTTTACCCGTTGTTTTTATGTTTAATTGCTTTAATCGTACTGTATTCTCTCTATCTGCAGTATGGCAGTTGATGAGACAATCAAATGAGTGTGAGAGAGATGATGATTGATTGAACTGTCTATCATACAGAGAGAGAAGAAGATAGACATATATAGAGAAAGAAATCATCTCATTCACTAAGACCGAATCAGCAAGAAAAAGCACAAATCAGAAAGCACTAATCAGAACCCGAAGCTGGTGGGGAAATAGCTTCCACACCAAGCCTAAGGATGGCGGGGAAATAGCTTCCGCACTAAGCCCGAGGATGGTGGAGAAATAGTCTCCGTACCAAGCGCGAGGCTGGCGGGGAAATAGGCTCCGTACCAAGCCCGAGGCTGGCGGGGAAATAGGCTCCGTACCAAGCCCGCTGAGTCTTGTGCATATCTTAGTCCCAATGGCCAGCGGGCTAAATCCCTTCGTCAACACTCCCCCTTTAGCCCACAGCTTTCAAAAGACAAAGACAGTGAAGTGAAACAGAACTAAATTCAAAGACAGCCAATAAGACAAAAGAGAAAGCAATAGTAAAGGATATATCCTCCTCGTCTTCCAGATCCCATATCCTATGTCTGCCCATCATCCCCAGTCCATCTACCTTGGACCAATTTCCTTTGCAAATTCGCCGAGTTTTACTCCCCCAAGGGTTTTAGTGAGAGCATCTGCCAGCATGTAAAGGCATACGCCCGTGTATGGCCTCGTACGAAGGTATATCAGTAGATACGGTTGCAAACGTGGATATCAATATTGTAGAGTAGTATAAGGTAGTTAAAGTAAGATTATCGCTAGAGATCTAAGGCTCGTGGCGAGCCGACTATATAAAGCGGGTATTACCCGGCCCTGGACACGTCACGTGCAGCCGTGCCATTACATTATCCCCCTCTTTAGGTGCAGACCCCCTGGGCTGCATAAACCCGTACAAGAGTAGGAAAGGAAAGGAAACAATCAAACAACCGTTCAACGTACGCAAACGTACGAACGCATAAGTCCCACAACCGATTAGTACCATATGGTAGCCATTCGGCGGATCCGGCGCGCGGGGAAAATCCACCTCCACTTGACTTATCTCCGGAGGTGGTAAAAACCCGTGCCGACGCCATTTGTACTGGGCCGAGATCCAAAGAAGTAAGAAGTAAACAGAAGAGAAGAGAAGAGAAGAGAAAAAAGGAACATCCAATGTGACACCGTCCTCCATATCTCCACTTCCGGAATGTCCGGCATCCGATTATCCAATCTCGCACTCGTAACTCGTACCAAGTGTAGGCCATTGTCGGAATTAGACACAGTAATCTTGGTGAAATCCGCAATCCGCAATCATAGTATGAGCCTCGTCTTGACTCGGCGGCATCGATGGTGGCTTCTGCTCGCTGCTCATCATCGCCATTGCCATTGCCATTGCCATCGGCAATTGCATCGGTATATCTAACTTGTAAGCATTCCAGTAACGGGTCATACTCACTATACTTCCAAGTGCGCTAGCACTCGAGCTTTCCCAATTCCTCGTGAACTCCGCAGGCCCTGCCCATCAGTGATCATTATTGCCGCTTTGGAAGCTTCTGCTCCTGGTATCATAGCCGTCGGTGATGGTCACTCATATATGACCTCGTATCTATCTCGTAAGCTTCCCCTGAAATGGTCATTCATACCATATATATTGAAGCGCGTTTGCACTCTCCTGACCGTCGTGGATAGCTTTGTAGGACGGCCTCGATATCTGACATCATCTCTTGCAGCCGGTGGTTCTCACACGGTGCCCGTCAGTAGTTATATTAATACTCCTTCAGCATCAGCCAAGCAGGCTTATAGCCCACCAGTATGGTCGTCTAGCATTCGTTTCGGTAAGCCGTTTGGTAAACATCCCAGTCGGTGCCTTCGGTAGAGGGCTCCCGATAATCCTCTTATTCAATCCCAATTTGGAGTCCTTCGACCGTGATCTTGGTCGCTGCGAAATCTCAGTGATCATCTCTTGGTAGTTGTCTCAACTGTCTCTCATGATGCGATTCGGTGACTGTCTCTCGCGATGCCGTTCTGTGGCTGTCTCTCGCGATGCGTTTCGGTGACTCGCTCGCCATGCCGTTCGGTAGACTATTTGGTACGTTCGGAGATCATTTTCGGTCTCGTTCGGAACTGCTTCGGTAGACATAATTGCATTCGTTCAGCATAGATCAAGCTCACTTGATCTTCTCATCATCTCTCCGGTGCTCGTATAGTCGCACTGATCATCGTCCAAGTCAGTGCACTTGTAGGTACACTTGACATCCGCCCTGTGCTCGGTGCACTTATCTCCAATTGCTGGTTGCGCTCGCCAGCTTTCCTCCGGGTATGATTTCCGCTCTTTCTCCAGGTGTGCTTGCTGTCACTTGGCTGGGTATCCACATCGTCGATCTCTGAGTTCACTTGTCGTTTCATCTGGTTGACTCTTCTCCAAGTGCTTGTTGACTCTGTTAGTTATCTCTTTCAAGGTACACTAATCGACTAATCTCCAGCTGCGATTCTCTGCCGGTAAGTGCGCTCCAAGATGCTTCCTCGCAGCACTTCCGGTACGGTGATTGCTTGCAGTAGGGGTTGGATTTGATTCCGGTACGGTCATCCCCCTTTTGTACGTCGTAGCTCCGCCGACGACTAATCCATTACGGCTCCTTCGGGTGCCATATCGATTGGTTAGGATTGATTCGGAAGTTGATTTTCCAGTGGCAGCTGTGTATCCCGGGATTGTAACTTGGACATGCGGCTTCTTGATTCATCTGTAGGTGCGTTTGCCATCACTTCTCTGGGTGCACATGCCGCTGCCAGCCTTCTCTATTGGTGAATGCGTTTGATGGTGCTTCGTTCCTGCATTTCCGGTGCGGTAATTCACGGTAGGGGTTGTTGCGATTCCGGCACTGTCATCCCCCTCTTTAAAGATCGTTGCTCCGCCAAAGACTAATCTCGTACGGCTTCGTGATGTGCGGTATCGGCATTGTAGCTGTGTGACTCAGGATCTGATCCGGGATCGTACTCGGCATTGTAAGTCGGGCATATAGCTGATTAATTTGGCATCTGGGAATAGTGCTCTGAGTTGTGCTCAGTATCGTACTCGGTGGAGCCATGCCGCCGGTACATCGTGTATCTGCATATCTGCGCTCGATTGTAACTTCGTAGTTTGAAATCATAGTAACTGATCTCGAAAAAGGTATAACTTTGTATGGCCTCAATATCTTCATGAAAGGGAAGGAGATTGACTGTCATCCGTCTCCCGTGATCCATCTCCCGAGATCCATCTCCTGTCATCCATCTTCGGTCATCCACCTCCGGTCATCCATCCATATCCAGTTGCGATCCATTTCCGGCCACGATCCATCTCCGGACCGGATCCATCTCTTGTTGCAATTCATCTCTGGCCGCGATCCATCTGGTCGCGATCCATCTGGCTTCAGCCATTCGTTTGCACCCGGTGCGTTATTGCGCTCGTATGGGCCGCATTCCGTGACTGCTCCTGTAGCTCTGTAAGCCCTCTAAAGGTCATCTTTACTAACCTCCATAATGTCCGCCTTCCATTGACTCTTCATCGCAGTCCCATAATCCATCCGGTGACATATCGTCCATCGTAAGAAAATACCCACTCATCGATCCGTCCATATGGCATGGGATCGTTAAGTCCAAATCCATGATCCGGCTTCGTGAGCACGTGATCTAATTCCACGCAATTGCGTGAATACCGCTCGACTCAACTCAACTCAACTGAAAACTCCGTTCAACTCAACTCCGCTTAATTGTAATCCGCCCATATGGAAAATTGTAGCCGGGCTCCAAATCGATTGCATGGTCAATTGACTGATGCGGCGGGAGTGTCTTCGCCTCTTTGCAGAAAACCTCCACGAAATCTCCGTGTATTGCCGGGATATGTCCTCCATCGTCTGTAGGCACCATCTTTGTCGTGGTGCCGGCTCCATCTGCAAACGTTAGTTCTCAATTCATAATATATATGGAGCGGTATGAAGGAATATCCAGGAGCCCGGATTTAAAACGGTTCGCCACAATAGGGCCAAGCCCCGCCGTCCAGTACTCCCATCGTGTCTCGGCGTGCCGGTAGCAGTCATTCAAGATCCGCATTGTTGGTACACTCTTCTGCCGCAACTACCGCCGCTGCTCCCTGCTCGCCCGTCCAGTGCCTGGTGCCTATCTCACGGTTCACCACAAGAGATGCTTTCCACGGTCACTCCCAGCAGCCCTATACAAACTCCCACTCTTAGGAAGAACGTCCAAACGACCTCCTCACTGGCCAGTTGATTGTCAAAGGCATTGGCTCCAAGTATTTAAATATCCGGAACACCGCCACCTCCTTCGGAACACGCCTCCTCCCTAGCCGTGATACAGGTACATTCCCGGGGCATACCTGATGGTCTGCCCGGTCCACTGCCACCTCTTCCGCTCACCCTGGGGTTGCAGAGCCAAAAGTCGAATGCTTTGCAAGTCGACGCTAATTCTCCAGCTCACACAGTGCGTCGACCACGGCTGCCACCATGTGTACGAATAAGCTCACTGAGCGAATCTCATACTTGTCACACCCAATTGGGACTGTCGGACAACCAAATACTGTCCATTCCCACGTGGGGATACGACACATCAATTGAACCTCGGCGCGCCTTAAATACATGCTGAATCCGCTGCTCTCCTGAGAGTGCCGAGACGGTCCATCCGGTAGCCCCGTGGATCCTGAGAATCCCGGCTACAAAATAACAACCATCTCCATTGTATTCCTAAAAACCCTCTTCGTATGCCATCGTATGGGCGCATATTCGTATTCGCTCGTTGGCGATTGAACCGCTTTCGTTGCCTTGTTTGACGAAATAGAATAGAGTTGGCGCAGATGGCTCTCTCTCCTCACGATGGTCCGATTCGGTCGTCCAATCAGGTGTCGATTGTGATAAGTGACAATGGTAATCGCGAATTGTATCGGCTAGCCACTTTAGAATATTCGGGGGTTATCATACTTCCCTTCCGGAGCTGCCACACGATCTGCGATCGCTGCTCCACTATCCTGAACTCTGTCCGTCGGTAGACGATGATACCGGTAATCATATCGGTAATCATAGTTGATTAATTAATTCGCTGACCGTATGTAGGCTTGTAAGACTTCCGTAGACGGTGAAGTAAACTCCTAACATCGTCCGTAACGTAGAGGACTCCATCGAGTCGTGTAGAAGGTAATCGCGATTGGATCTGCCATCGGTGGCATCGCTAGATGTGAATCGCGCGTATCACGTAAACCTGCCCTAATTCTCCGTAGGTGCACTTGGTCGAGGGAAGTGACCGATTATCACGGTGAAGCGACTCTTGGTGGCGTATAGGCTCTGGAATCGTCCGTGTAATCGTCAATTGACTCAATTGGATGGTAACTTATCGTATCTCATTGATGCCGCGATTGATAGCCTTCGAGTTCTCGTAGATGAATTGGGTGAACATCCCAAGCCTAGTTGCATCTGCAATCTGGCGCTGGCAATTCCGGACGATTTCTCCTTCTTAGGTGTCGCGACGCGTCTCTGGCCGATTGGCCTCTGGAATCCACAAGAAATCGTCTCTGTTACCGTTAACCTCAATTCAGTAGACACATCAAGATACTTCGCTGATGCAATCAGTGCTCCCAAATCTGTATGATATCCCGCGCGTAGATTGCATGTCGTGACGCGTCGGAAAGGGGTAATTCATAATATCCCGTATGCGAAACGTATCTGAAATTAAAGAGCGATAATAGTGTAAAGGCATACGCCCGTGTATGGCCTCGTAGGAAGGTATATCAGTAGATACGGTTGCAAACGTGGATATCAATATTGTAGAGTAGTATAAGATAGTTAAAGTAAGATTATCGCTAGAGATCTAAGGCTCGTGGCAAGCCGACTATACAAAGGGGGTATTACCCGGCCCTGGACACGTCACGTGCAGCCGTGCCATTACACATCATCTCCATACCAGCGATGTGCTTCATTTCGATGTTGCCCTTGGCGATGGCTTCGTGAATCGTGTGATATTTGAGTCTTAGGTGTCGACTTTCACATTGGAAGTGGCCTGAATCGAGCGTAGTTATGCAATTAAGCCCATCGTCAAAGAAAAATCGAGTCATGTCACTTCCAAGTTCAGTCTTAGAGATAACATCTCGTAGCCAGTCGAGTTGGACATTGATGTATGCTGTGGCAATCATCTCCACTTGTATCTTCAACTGGGCTACTAGGGTCTGTTTCTTCCATCTCCAGAGCACGAGAATTCCGAGGTGAAAAAGTATGCATCCCCGAGGTCGACTTTCTAGTGTCTGCTTCTCCCCCGAAGTTGGCATCCGTGTAGCACAGAATGGAGTTGGTGTCATGCTGCAATCTGGGATGATAGATCATAAGATTGTACTCAGTAGTGCCGTAAAGGTGGCGGAGAGAGTGCTTGATCGCTTCCCAGTGAAGCATGGAGGGTTGGGCTGCATATCGGCCCAGGAGAGTGATTGCATATGTGATATCTGGTCGAGTGCTGAGGGCAGCATAGAGACTAGATCCACCGGCCTTCTGGTACATTCCAGTTTCAAAAGGCTGCTCATCAGCCTAGATAGCATAGGGCTTGTTGCCCACTTCCAATCAGGTTGAGCACTTTCGGCCATTGGTCGTTTGAAAGCGAACAAGTATTCGATTAATATATCCTATCTGACCATTGGCAATTGACCGTTTGTAGCGATTTTGAGTAACAGTCATTCCTAGATATTGCAAGATGTCAGGCACAGATAAACGGCCTGCTGTGGTGAATTGATCATATAGCTGGGAAGCAACAGATGATATGGGCTTCAGGCTGCCAATGATTATGATATCGTCGACATACACAGGGATAGAAATGCCATTTGGTTTACCGAGTGTGCCATAGAAGAAATGCCCAGGGGGTACAACTGAGGCTTGGAGGCCCAGATTATCGACAATAAAGTGAAAAACTTCTTCAATGTACCCTCTATTTGCCTGCTTGATGCCATAGAAGGTATTATTCAGCTTGACAATTGGGCGAGCTCGGCAATAGGGGTCATCAGGCCACTTGCCATCGTGGAGGTGCATATAGAGTCTCATGCCAAAGCCAGCTGAGAAAAGCAGTCAGGATGTCAAGTACGGCAATCTCAATGTCATGCTTGGCTGCATGTCTGTGGGCAAGTTGAACTGAGGCCGAATCTGTGACTGGAGATGTGATGTCATTGTGATCTGCAGGTTTTTGCTGATCTCCACGACCAACTAGTCGGACATTCCATTTTTCAGTCTGACCTTTGGCTACAAGCTTCCTGCTGATCACCCATCGGCTTTCGATCATACTAGCAATTCCAGGGGGCCTCTCAACAAAGGTAAACACTCCATGGCTCTCCATTGATGACACTTCTTTGCCAATCACTTTCTTCCATTGATCAGCATCCTCGGAGCTCAAGGCAGCAGGTTAATTCTCTGGGCCTGGCTCGATCATCATGGCCATGCTGATTGTGCTCCTTCCACTCTGAGTTCGAGATGATGAGGCCAGAGCAGTTGATTTCAAATCGATCCCTAACTCATTGAGGATTCGATCTGGCTCCGTGTTAAAGGTTAGCACTTCGCAGTGATAATAATACTTGATTATGATCACAAGATGCATACATATCTACGATATCCATAACACCTATGCATGTGTCATTCAAGTGGTCATTAATATGCTCTTTAGTGGGAGTTCTTATTAGTCACGCGAAGTGAGGGTACTTTGTTCACACCTGGATACTTCGTGTGGCATGCCTGGTTGACAGGCAGGACAGTTGATAGTCATACACTATTAAGAGGACTCTTCCCCCTACATGTAACGGGCCAGGATTTCGGAGGCACATTCCGGTCTGTAGGAAAGTCATGACCTTAGCATGACGTAACTGAGGAATAAATGACGTAGGCGCTGGCCTAGAGCGAGTAACACTCATTCACTCGAGTGGTCTGGATCGCAATGTAACCTCCTATCGGATACGAGCTTAGGCATCAATAATCTATGTTGGCATAGTATCGGTTGGCTGTCGATGAAATCTATGACGCAAATGAAGAACTCATTTGCATGAGGGATTTTAAGCGGCGATAAGCATCATCACCTTGGATTGGTGGATGTTGCAACTACCAACTTGTCCGATTGCAAGATGTCTGAGTTAGGAAAGGGTAAGATGATACTGTACGATGGGTGGCATGATTCTTATCAGGAGCTTAACGCTTTCAAACCAAAGTGCAAAGACATGATAAACTGAGGGAATCGTGGCAGGATTATCACCAGGCGCTGAGGGGCGTGGCTGAGATAATGTTCTCACTCCTGTGGAAGGAAGATGCCTATAAAAGGGCCAGCATTGCTCGAAGGAAGAAGAGCAACATCGACAAGATTAGCTTTCAGAGAACACCGAAGACGATCTTAAACTATTATTAAGAATTTTATCTAAATTCATCTTCACCATTACTACTCTTATCGACCTCCGTGATCAGGCGACATATGTCTGGTTGACAGTTGACAAAATCTGAATATGCTCTGCAACTGGTTGTCATATTGTTCAAAGAGTGACTCTCTCAACTGGCCGAAGCACGTTTAACACACACTTACCGAGTAGTTCTTTGTTTCAGCGAACTCGAGAATATCGACTACCTGGTGTTGCGGTACTTGAACACCTGCGCACCACCATTCGTGGAGTTTGCCGAAGATTGGTTGCAGGACGGGGAAGTCTGATCTTCCTTTACATCGGAGACGGGCATTGGAGAAGGTTTGATTCAGGGCGCTCTTGCATTAAGGTGCAAGAGGTTGAGTCTTAGGATAAGACGAGGAAACAAAGATATCATTAGATAGATGGCTGTACTTAATTCAATTAATATTGTATTGAGTATTGGGATTATGAACCCCGGTAACCCTCCGGGTTATGAGGAGGTCGTGATAGATCATCATCCGAGTCGTCAATTGGATTAATTTGTCGAGATTTAGCCTTTATGAGCTGCTGGGGAGGTTCAGAAGAAGGAGCAGCATCGCCACTCGGTAGCTCACTGGCTGGCTCATGCATGAGTTTCGTTTGTTGAGATTTCATTAGCTGGTGATAGGGGATGGACTCGTCAAATTTCATATGCCTGGCCATGAATACTTGGCACGTAGAGATATTCATTACTCGGTACTGCGTTGATGTCTCTGCCGAATATCCACAAAGGCTAGATTTGTAGGCGTGATTATCGAGCTTCTTTCGGAGATCACCATGGATCCTGGCAAATGCCAAACAACCGAAAGTACGAAGGTGCAAGATGTCGGGTATCTTTCAAGTCCATCTCTCATATGGAGTCGAGTTCAGGAGGGCTGTGGTCGGTAGTCAGTTTTCAATATAGACTGCAGTGGAAACGGCCTCAGCCCAGAGCTTATTTGGCATTCCAGCATGCTTGAGTATGGACCGCACTGGATCCACTACTGTGCGATGGCATCTCTCAGATATCCCATTTTGCTGCTGTGAGTATGGGACTGATACTTCCATGGTGATGCCCTCCGGTGCCAGGTAATTGAGAAACCTCTCACTTCTGGGATACTCTCCTCCACCATGAACTCTGATCCTGCATACCTTCGACTTCGAATAATGTTTTGCTACTCTCGCAACATACATGTTGAACTTTGCATGGGCATCTGACTTCAGCTTCATGAAGTAAACTTCAGTATATCTCGAGTAGACATCAGTGAACATAATCATAGAGCGATAACCATGCATTGTCTTAGTCTGCATTGGCCCAATCACATCAGAGTGAATAAGCTTGTGAAGTTGAGTTTTGGATTTGTCCTCCGAAGTCAAGGGCTGATATAGTCTGCAGAACATCTTCTCTCTTATTCAGGCCTCACATGAGTATGCCGCTCGGCTCCTGGCATGCAATTGGATGACTTTGACATTATTGGGAAGTCGCATAATTGCTGGCAGAGAGAGATGACCAAGGGGAGCATGGCAGATAAGGATATCGGGCTCGTCAACTTTCTGCCAAATGCGAGAGTATATCTCAGTATTCTCAACCTGATGCAGTGTATAGAAAACCATCTAAGTTGATGAAGTGGAAGGAAAGGTTCTGAGAATGATGAGACTATTGATGAATGGCATTTGGTAGATAAGTACTGATCTGAGACTTGCAATTGCTCCTTCCAAATTGAACTCGAAGTTCACTCCTTTCCTCATCAACTGGATGATACTGAGAAGGTTATTTCAGCCTCAAGCAGGCACATAGAGGATACCTTTAAGCACAATCTTCGCTGGCTTCGCACTTGGTGTGTCGACATTGAACATGATCAATTCAGAGCCCTGGGCATTGACTAAGGTATTGTTTACAGTTTTGACCTGATGCTCTCCTTTTGCCGTGGAATGAAAGAACTCAAAGAGGTGACAATTTCCAGTAATGTGATTTGTTGCACTGGTATCAAGGATCTAATAGTCAGCAGGTTCCTTCTTTATGGCCACATTGACCGTGATCACCATATCCTCATGGACTGAATTCGGTCTTATGATTGCCAAGGGAAATATCTCAGTATTAGCAGCCGGAGTCAATTCAGTTGAAGCCAAATTAGCATCAACTTTTGACTTCTTCTCTGCAGCATATAAGGCCGACTTATCCTTGTTTCGACATTTTGCCTTAATATGTGCCTTCTCTCCACATCCATGGCACATGATGCCCTGACTCTTCTGACCTCGACATTCGCCCTTTGCACAGTCTACCTTTGAAGTTCTGCCATGACCCTTCTACGTGGCAAATAATGCGGTATCGGGAGAGAGGCCTTTTACTCTGCGACACGTGGCTTCAATAATAGTAGGTGGGAGATAATTTTCGCAACCGTAACAGCCTTTCCAGTGAGATCGACTGTTGAGACAAAGTTTCTCCATTCATTGTTATTTGGGAGGTTTGAGAGAATATACAACTTCCACGATGCATCGTCAATGGTAATATCGCACATCGCAAGGCCATTCATTATTTTCTCCTGTGCTGTGATGCATTCAGAGATGGATGGGTATAGTTCGAGTTTGCAGTTGGTTAGCTTTGCCATCTCAAATCCACCATGAAGCTTGATGACCTTTTCAAAATCTGACTGAATGGCTTCTCACAATACCTTCAGATGGTTAAACTTATCATCTTTATATCAGCTGCGTATGGACAGCTCCAGGAGCACACCCATGGTGCCATTCACTTTTTCCTAATTGTTGCAGTATGCTCTCCAGTCTCGGATAAAGTTATCAAAACATGTCAGATACGAAGAATCTGTTGATTGGGGTTAAAAGTGATATGAAGGATCGAGAGGGTCTGGAGCGATAGGAGTAGTAGTTGATCCTGATGCTGCCGGTGCAGTAGGAGGGCAAGGGATAATTTCTGAGTTGTCAAAAACTTGCCAGACATTAAGATGCTTCAGGAGATCTTTAGCCTCTATTGCCCACGTGTGGTAGTTGTGCTCATTCAGTTTAGAAATGGAGGTCGAGATTGACAAGATGGAGGATGTGAAGTGAACAATAAAAATTCCACTAATAGATATCGATTCCAGTTTGAAAGTGAAAGAGGCGGAATGATGGAAATTGAACTAATAGATGTCAATCCACAAGGGCGGGGGAGGTTCAGATACAGCAAGCATGCCACAACAAAGAACAGATTACTATCTTTCGTAAAAGTATGCTTGTGATATGAAAGAACTTGGAAGCTCCCGGCTCATAACCTGATGAGACAATCAAATGAAGGTGAGAGAGATGATGATTGATTGAACTGTCTATCGTACAGAGAGAGAAGAAGATAGACATATATAGAGAAAGAAGTCATCTCAATCACTAAGAGCGAATCAACCAGAAAAAGCACTAATCAGAAAGCACTAATCAGAACCCGAGGCTCGTGGGGAAATAGCTTCCGCACCAAGCCCGAGGATGGCGCAGAAATAGCTTCCGTACCAAGCTCGAGGATGGCGGAGAAATAGTCTCCGTACCAAGCCCGAGGCTGGCGGGGAAATAGGCTCCGTACCAAGCCCGCTAAGTCTCGTGCATATCTTAGTCCCAATGGCCTGCGGGCTAAATCCCTTAGTCAACAGCAGTGCTCGCTTGCCCCTCTCCGGATAGCTGATGCGAACGAGACACTGAAATAAGACACCAGTTCGACTGCCGGGCGTGGAAAGTTGGTAGTATTTGGGCAATGTTTGAGACTGGGAGGTTCCTTATCTACGATTTACCACGCAGTACGCTAGATGTGTGAGAGACAGTCGCTCAAAATGAGTATTAGGAATTGATCCATTCCTAGCGGTACTAGTCACGCTTTTCACCGGTAAGGAACGTAATGCCGTTATATGGGGAGGTTTGTTGTCCTCTGTTGCGGTGGTAAGATAATGTTTAACCAATTCAATGAGATGATATACCTCCAATTAATTGTCCTTCACAATATTCATGCTAAGTAATCTAGCTTCACAGTAAACATTATAGAAACACTTATATAAACAGCGAATAAACTCACCCTACCGCAATAGCAACATAAGTATTTACGTTTCTAACTATCTATAGTAAACCGTGGTCACAGCCTTGTGATACCACCACGTCTATACAGGTAAAAACTCTTTATTGGCAGCAGAGCTTTGCTATCACTTCCATGCATTCTAGATATTTATTGTTTTGAATATTGCTGCGCGTCATATATTCTTTTGCTGAAATACAAATGATGAGAACAGAAGTGGTCCCGCATAGTCTCAAATTGTATTCTCATAAATTTTGATGTTCAAATTGACGATTTGAGAACACAGAGGCAACGAAAAACCCAACAAGACAGTGCGTTTCAGAAGGAAACACGACCTATAATTTTCACAGATCATGGGTAAAACCACTCCTGTTGGTCATAAATGGTTGCCAGTTCACTTCCCAATGCTGTTCTTGCGATTACGGAGCGATTTACTGTGGCAGTCGCAACATTTCCCACAAAAAGACCTGTACCTGGCAGAGGCATCGAATTGTGATGCATTTTCCGTGACAATCACAGCAAACATCCTATCAACTGTATGTTATGTGCAAGATAAACAATACAAAGATACATTACCTCTTTCTTTTGGCCCGATCCCTTTTGTTTTGGAGACTGGTTACTCTTTACTTTTTTTCCCGTGCTCAGTTTAAAATCGTTCTCCGAGCCTCGGCGACTCCGTTTCGGTTGGATGTGATTTTCGGAGTCGTTGTCATCTTCATCATCGAAAAAGATTTTATCGATCGTTCATACCTTCCAAGATGATTCAGTCTTGCTTTCCCTCCGCGTGACTGGCGAGGCCTTTGAAATTGACATTGGAATCGCTTGGCCATCTGATATAGGATGACTCCTACACAAGACAATTTCAGAGTAGCTGTCACTCTCCACATCAATGTCCGATGGAAAGAAGACAGGCTTGACATTGTGGTTACCAAGAGACTCCTGTGACTAAATCTCATGCATAAAATCAAGTGTTGTGTTCATGGTTTGGTGTGCATGTATACTCGGAGCGCACAGTGAGGGTCGGATTGGAGCCAAAGGCGTCGATTGCCAGTTCTGCGCAACCAGAGTAGATTGAAGATTTGAGGACTATCGTTTCATCAGTCACAATTGTACATAAGCTTGGTGGCAATGTTATAACCCACAGTAGTGGTCGTTTCCCTCTCGGAAGACAGCACACTGTGCCACTGACTGACCTGTTGCCCCTACGCCTTCCTTGCTCTCAACAGTGTGCCTTTCTCATTGATAACGGCATGGTATTTCTGACGTGTAGTTTTAAGTTTCTCCCCTTCTTCCCTTGCAATATCCCATTTCTCAGAAAGCCCCTGGTTGTTATGGAATACCCTGTCTATCTCCTCTTTAAACTGATTGCGCCTTTCTTTTTGCTGTGTCTTCATCTCCTCAATGTCATCGTATGCCGCCTGTTCTGACTCCTGTAGCTTCTGCACAGTGTCCTCTAGGCCTTCGACCCTCATCCGCATGTCGGCGCTGATTTTTTTCTCAATAGAGAGCTGGTTATGGAATTTTTTAGTTGTTGGTTTGCACTTTCTCTTCGACAGCGCTCGGTGCGGTCTCTGTCCAGCCTGAGTGAGGTGATTTCGCTACGAAGTCGGGTGATAATCCCATCCTTTTCGTTCAGGGCGGCTTGACAATTCATATAGTGACGCCCGTAAATTTCAGTAATATCTCAGTTACCAGAGAGCAGCGTATTAACGGCCATGTGGTCGTAGCCCGAGATGCAAGTGGGGACACGGCGATAGAGCGGCCGTACACCTCGGCCTCGAATATGGCCAGACGGATCTCCGAGGGAAGGTCAGCAGCCAAGGCAAGGTGGGAGGCCGACAAATGCAGCAAGCACTTCAGCTATAGACTGAAGGGCAAGGCAGGGGCCAAAAGACCTATTCCGATGACAAGCGTGAAGTCATTAGCTGCCAGGTTTTATCGACTAAAATCCGGGCATGCGCCCACCGGAGTTTACCTAAAACGATTTGGTCACCGAGAGGACGACAAGTGCTGGTGGTGTAAAGGGACAGTGGCCCAGACGCGGGAGCACCTCTTCCGCCACTGCAGCCGGTGGAGAGACCAGCAGAGCGCGCTCTGGAAAGCGGTGGGAAAGGCTAAGGGCTGGAAAGCAGGCAGATGCCGACACGTGCAGGTCTCTGAGCTGTTTGCCATGGAAGAGTGTGATCAAGCGGTGGTAGATTTCCTGGCGGCTACTGAAGTCGGGAAGTTCCCGCCCAGGTGAATGGCGGTACGGAGCGGGCGCAGAGGCCCACGGCGGCGGCAACGGGGTTATATGTTCTAGTCAGTTCACGGAGGATGTCAGTCCGCGGAGTGACTAGTCAACCCGCGGAGTAACTGGGCTCCATGGACTGACCGGTCACTTCATGGAGTCTACCACAACTCCGTGAACTGACCAGTCACTTCGTGGAGCCATGGCGGCACTGAGAAAAATGACAAAAGCTTGGTCTAATTAAGTCTGCGAGTATTTGTCCAATCACCAAGAGATGTATATATGTAACATGTACAATACATCGCTCTTTCAATTCCCGGTCTTTGATTTACGATATCTTTAAAACTGATAGAGCAGCTTTAAAAATACACTCAAAAATCGCCGAAAATCGATGTTTTTCCACAACCATTCTATCAATATTAGAGATATAATAAATTGGAGATCAGGACGTAAAAGAGCAATGAATTGTGCATATTTCGTGCATACATAACTTTGCGATCAGAGTAAGTGTCAATTTTGTATGAGCATAATTAACACCGGTCAGTTCACGGATCCGTGATCTGACCGGTTCATTCACGGAAGGTGGGACTCCGTGAATTGACCGGTTGCTCCGCGGACTGACATTCTCCGTGAACTGACTAGAACATTATATCTTTCTATCTGTCTTTCTTTTCTTTTCATTTGTCAGCGGGGACGAAGAGTTGCGGAGGGGAGCTCCGCCATCTAGCCGGCTAGCCCGGAGGCGGAGGAGATATCAGGTCCTGTCATACTCTAGTAAGAGTGCATACAGTATGAATAAACAACAACAGCGGCCATGTGGTCCGTAGGATGTGGCACATTTAACCGCGAAGCTGATAGTGACACTGCTCTCGGGGCTGTTGGCGGTGCGGGGAAAGAGGGTACGGCTCTTGGATGAACAGGAAGAGTGGAAGGCGCTGGAGAGACCGAGTAGCGGTGGGATGAGAGAATGGCGTCCTTAGGGTCCATTATGCGTCAAAGTAAGTTCTTGCAGTGTGTGTATGGCTAGTAGAAAAGAAGCGATGTGAATGATTATTGAAATATTCCTTGTTTGTTTGACGGTTTGTATGCCAGGTGATTGATGTTTCTATCCCATTACGCAGGTCAAAAAAGCCCAAAAATAACTAAATCAACGAACCTGATTGTTTGATAAACTGCCACCGGGAATACTATAGCGTGTCAACAGACCTTTTGTAGAAAGAAAGAAGACACTCTCTGTAGGTAAATCTGCAATATTTGGTGTGCTCGAAGCTGTTCTGTGTCCATTCGAGTAGGCTGTAATTTATTCAATGTTCTACAAATGGTGAGAGCGATCCTTTAGATTGCTGCACGCAGTTATCCGTGATTCAGACTCACTAGGAAAGTATCACACTACCACCAGCAAACAATTGCTTGTTATTCCTTGCTCATCGGGAGGCTCGGGCTGCCTGAGGTTCGCTTCCTCTTGCAGTGACCGAGACTTCGTGCTCAGTGGAAAGGCTGAAACAAACTTCAAAGCTCTATAAATCAATTAATAAATTTTACGGAAAGTATCATAATTCAAAGCATATTAATACACACCTGACGACTGTATTTGTAGTCCTGTACTGCGTAGAGTTTGGTTGCGTGCAATTTGATCTGTCTCGCTAGCGATGAGGCGACGTGGTAACGTGGAAGGCGAGAGAGTTATCCTAAGTCAGGAGCGGCTGAATAACTTAGCGTGTTCGAATTGCACTCATATTTTATGAACTCGAGCATGCACAGAGAACTCATACATCGGAACCATAAACGAGCTGTTGAAAAGTTCTAGAAGCACATGTAACTGCGCATGGCCCATCCGAGTTATTGAGGTGACCGTTCATATATTGCTATGTTGTCTTAAGTACGGCCCCAACTTGAGGATCGGTAACGAATACCTCCTCATTCTCCACATCTCTTCTTTATTTCACTATCCACCACTCTCCCAACGCCACCAGGTGCAACAACCTATGGATAGACTACAGCGACCACGTTACAGATCGCTCACGATATGATAGACAGTACATAAGGAAACGCAGATCAGGCTTTGTCTATTAAACCAAATTATTACCGAACACAGCTGGCAACAATTTCAACGAATCTCTTCAAACAATCAAGCAACATGGCTCACAAGGTCTGAACAGCTCGAGACGGCTGTCGATGATCGCGACCGTGCAGTTGAGGTCCGTTTAGCCTTCCTAACCTGCAACCTTGTTCTGAACATGAACTGACTTGCTTCAGATCCGGGAAAACAATCCGAAGCTACCTCGGTACTCTCGAATGCATTCTATTTCGGGCAGCAGAACGCGTCTCCATCACCGTAGATCTCTTGCTTTTGTTGTTGAATGGTTGGCGTTTGAAATTCACCGTATACACCCTCATCATCCTCATCATTAATATCGTCATCAGGTTCCTCCTCTTCATGTTCTGCGGTTTTTGCATCTATGAACTGTAATATTTCGAGGGGCGCTAATGAGAGACTCAGGGCTCACCCCTGCGGCAGTGGCCCTCGACGCCAGACAACAACGGTTCGTGGCAAGGCTAGCAAGCGCGTGCGAAGGCTCCAAGTCGAAAGAGCTTTACGATTACCCCACACCTGGTGCACCAGTAGGCAGAGTGGCCGCGATAGAGCACGCGCACGGCAGGAGAGCAGAGACGATGCGCTGGCCAGACCCTGGGGAGGAGCCAGCAGTCAAGACCACCATACTGGAAGACGACGCCGCGGCCAAGAGAGCCACCGAGCTATGGGCAAGAGAAAAGGAAGGCAAGGCGGGATCTGGCACCTGGACGTGGTAGACGGACGGATCTCGAACGGATGATGGAAGAGTAGGAGCCGCAACGGTGTGTTTAAACGGAGACGGCTGGACGGTCTTCCGCAGCTACCTCGGTACGGGACGAATGGAGGTGTTTGACGCTGAACTCTGAGCAATCGGAGTCGCACTCCGAAAGTCCGTTGCAAGAGCGGAGGCGCTGCGAGCACACGGAGTCACGACAGTGGCAGTGTTTAGTGATTCGCAGGCAGCTATCAGACGGACGGCGCGCCTGGACCCAGGACCAGGGCAGCAACTAGCAAGAGCAGTCAACGAGCATGCTAGGGCCCTCCGCGCCCACGGCATCGAAGCCGCGATCCACTGGGTCCCGGGACACTCGGGCATCCCCGGGAACGAAGAGGCTGACCGCCAGGCAAACAAGGCACGAGAAGGCCGAGGCTACACAGTACGAGAGCGAATATACACCTCGGCCGCGAATAGAGCTAGACGGATCTCCGAAGGGAGGACGGCGGCGAAGGCGGAGTGGGAGGCCAACAAATGCTCCAAACATTACGGTTATAGGCTGAAGGGCAACGCCGGAAGCAAGCGGAGGAGCGCGGACAGGAGGAGCGCGGGCAGGAGTAAGGGTGTTTGGATCGGGGGTGGTCTCTCTTTTCGTTGATCTCTTTTGTTCTGTTCAATCGTTTGCTTTGCCTTTTTCCTGGGTCAATGGGGACGATAGGTAGTAGGTGGGAGCTCCGCCATCTAGTCGGCTCGCCCGGAGGCGGAGGGGGTGTTTCTAGACTCTGGCATACTCTAATTAGAGTGAATACAGTATGAATAAAACAAACAAAAACTGTAATATTTCAGGGCTATCTCTGTTGTTTTTGGTACTGTTGGTGTCGTTCATAAGAGATTACCGTTAAGAACATTCGTAATACCTTCAATATGCTCAATAGACGTCGGATATTGTTGCTGGAGCAAGTTAGTAAGGAGGTTGGTTAGTAAGATGCCAATGCCTTACCTCTACCCTGAATCCAAGGTCTTCACGTGAGAGGGCTTCGGATGGAGCCTGTGGAATGATATCGGAAAGGGTGACCTCGAAGTCTCCGTAATCGATCTCCGGAGTATCGAGCGCAGGCCCTGACTCTTGCACTCCTTGCGGTTGTTGACGATTTAGACACTGTTGGCGAAGCTGGGATTGGGTTAGAACAGTAAACGCTCGCTTCGCTTGGGTGGAGGAAGCATGGCAACGAAGTTGGAGGTGGCAGTAGAGGTGGGGGGAGAAGAGGACGTGATGGAGTCTGGGAGGTGGTGATGTTTCGATGCAGCTGCCACAGCAACCGTCACAACATCACCACCTCCGACGTCAACCCCGCATCATCTATCACCCCCTCCGCCTCCCGCCACATCTCCTGCCACCTCCAACTTGTTATCACCTTCCAGCAGTCCTACAAAGTCAATTGCTGCATTTCAATCATGTTTGACAGCCTCAACTTTGCAGCACTGGCTAACGGTAGTGCAGGTACGGGCACCCCCACCAGTGCGGCCAATTCTTTCACTGGTGGCCCTGAAATTCCGAATCCTGGAGGCTCTATGTTCGCTGGAGGAAATACAGGTGGTGGGCTTCCTTGCGGCATGTCAGGGTGCCAGCGGACCTCCCGGTGGTTTCAATATGGGACAAATCAACAACTCTGCTGGTGTTGATGTTGTTGGAAATGGTAGCGGGCGATGTGAGAAGGTCCAAGAGCGATATCGTTCTCTCTCTCTACTCTAGCGGTCTCTTTAAATACAGAATGACAAGGCCAGTTTGGCCGCTCCACCATCGGGCAGACTCGGGCGCGGGGTTGAGCGGATTTCCAATAGATGTTGCTGCGGTACGACACTCAATTAGGCTCTTTTTAACTATCTAAGTGTGGCACAGGTTTTATCGCAGATGTAAAATCAAATGCAACAGATGCAGCAGCTCAGCTAGCGCCAACTGCATCTGCCGGCGGCCTCAGTAATTGATCCTACTCTATCGAATGATATCCGCCCAGTGGTTCCGGACGGGTGGGGGGAAGCTGACGTCCAGTCTCTATTGACTTATAGTTGCACGTAATTCCTGATGGCCGTCCGCCATCTGCCAATAATGAACTTCTTGCCTCCTTCAGGAACACTTTGAAGAGATTGACTGTGGCCAAGTCGGCTAACAGCAGAGATACAATTGACGATAAAAATAGGCCTTTGTTGGCTGATGTTGAGATGAAGGCCAAACGTTACATGTTAAGATACTTTGGGATTACCGACTGTGTGGAAGCCCTGATCGACGAGAGGTTCGGCACAGATTTTCGTACGGCGGAGCCAAGGCAATTCAAGCATATTCGAGAGGCTACTCTTTCTGCATCATACACATGGAAATCTCGAACCCTTTAGGAATTCCGAGAGCACGTCAAAAACCTGATGGAGAAGGATGAGTGGATTAAGGAGAGTGATAACATTGAGCTACTCAGGAAGCACTACAAGGAGAAATTCAGTGTGTTGAATATGCCTGGGTTATTCTACTTCGCAAAGAGAGCAGTGGAGTGGCCAGCTCTTGGTGCCAATGATCAGCGTTGTCTCCACGACATTTACTTTAACTTTTGTGTCGAACTAACTCTGCATTTACAGCTAAAGCAGCCTTGGGAAAAAATTAGGGCTTATTGGGATAACTTTGGCACAATTGAGACCGATACCAACCCTGACGATTTTCCTCCAGCAACAATCGGGCGCGCTGCAAAAGCTACGCGTGCTAATCAGTGTTCCTAAGCGGCCAGGCCAGGCCGGCTTTGCATAGGCCGGGCCGGGCCGGCCTTAGCGGCGGCTTTTAAATGAGGGCCGGGCCGGCAGGCTTTAGGCCAGGCCTGCAGGCTTTTTCTTGGCGGCCGGGCGGCTTTTCTTGGCGGACTAAGACTAAACAGAATATTTTGTTCGAAAGATTCTCTGCTGCCTTTACTAAGAATGTCTCAAAAGTACGAAACATAAGCCATATCCAACTCAATCATCGTAGCCCTGCCATTGCCGTATTCCATCCATCAACCAGACCAAGGCTTATGCAGGCCGATGCAGGCTTTTTAAATCACGTGCAGGCCGGGCGGCTTCTGACCCAGGCCGGGCCGGGCCGCCCTTAGCGCAGGGTTTTCAGAATGGAGGCCGGGCCGGGCCGGGCCTGCAGGCCGCTAAAAAGCCGGGCGGCCGGCCGGGCCGCTTAGGAACACTGGTGCTAATAAGAGACAGAAAATCCCTCCGAACCGTTTTCAAGCTTCTTTAGTCGACGAGTCTGGTTCCGGAGGAGCTCGAGGTTGTGTCGGAGGTGCAGAAGGTAATGGTACTGAATAGGCTAACGATGCTTTTGCAAGAAGACATTCTTTGACGGATATGAGCATAGACGATGTAAATGGTGCGTATGTTGGGAATTTATTTCGGGAGGATACTACTTGGACGTTTCCTAGATGATTGGGAATATTTACAAGGCTTAGGGAATGAATGGCAGAGCTGAGTTTACCTGATATCATCGTGTCAAAATCGGCTAATATGGTCTCAATAGATGTCTTATGCGTGAATTCCGTGTTACGCAATCAACACGACTAAATCTAGCTCGTTACAACGATCCCGGAGGCACCGCAATCATCCAAATCGGGGCAGATTCCATAGACTTACCATCAAACCTGTTTACTCTGGAATGTGTTCATTATGTCAAACTCCCATATACTTTCACCAGTCAAGATGGCTCAGCGGTATGGCACTGTGATTAGAGTACATATATCATCAAAGGAATCAACGGGCGATGATGAACTCTTCGGGTTGAACAATATGAGTCCAAAGATGTACCGTGGGGACTGCTTGACAATATGTTTTGCTGACATAATCAACCGCTAAGCAATTAAAGGCAAGTTTAAGCCAAAACCACCCAAAACCTTAAGGTCTGCGGTATAAATCCCGTCCGAAGCAGCTATGATAAAACGTAAAATTATTAGAGTGATGCTTCGAAACGCCTTTAAACGACCCAATTTAGCCCAAACTTGAAGGTCCGAGGTTCAAATCTCGTGCGAATCTGGTGCCTTCCGCTACAGTGTCGTGATTGTAAGGCTATCATACGTTACAGCATTACAGCACGCTGCAAGCCTTACACGAGTGTTGGCATTTCGCGGTGGATTACGCTGTCAAAGCAAACATCCTGACTTGTGTGGAGTGCTCACAAAGATGTTTGCCTCATATGAGGTTGGCACAGGTATCAGGCTCACATCAGTCAAACTTTACACGATAGGCTCACATGATTCTCATATCATGCTTACGTACTTAATTGAGCTCCCCGTAATGTATGGTACAGAGAAGAGAGAAGGATAAAGACTCGAGATATATACAGGAGGCATCAGCTCCTGCAGCAGTGACCGTGTGCTGTAACATGTCTCCGGCACAAGTACACCTCTAACAAAGCTGTTGCATGTATATATAGACCTGACACCATCTAACCGTATCCAAGGCTGATAGTACGGCACGAGGCACACTTTTTTCTCATATATAACTCGCGTCTTTCTCCTTCTCTCTTCTCCCTGTATCTAAATCTATTCATACGGTTCTCCCCTTTACTATTGAAACAAAGCCTGTTGAAATAGTAAATGCTAGAGAAGCTTGTATTCTTAATTGAGTCTATCTACGTAGGAGCTTGTATGATCTTATATAGGGCATTCAGAGTATGCCTTGTACGCATGCATGCGCACTCAGCTGCCATCTCCAGCTGAGTCCGGAACGACGATCAGCATCAAGAGATCATGATCTCCATCAACCCAGCTGAAGCCCATAAGCCATACAGCGCAGGCAATCTGTTGAGAGCATAAGAGAAGGAAAGAACGAAGAAGCTCAATTGTCTACCGATACAAGAGAAGGAAAACAGTATACTTATATACGAAAGAGAGGGAAGGAAAACACCATGCCGACTGCCAAAGCCGGAGCCCAAAGCCGAGTACCAGTGCCGAGCCCTCACCCTCGGCATAGGTGCAGGCGAAGCCGATGGGGGCTGGCGAGGCCAACGGGGGCAGCAAGCCACCGGCCTCATCCCCGAGTCCACCAGTACCGAAGACTAAGGAAGCCACCGGGCTAAACTCCTAGTCAACACAATCCATATGCAATAAAGCCTGAGGCCAGTCCTGAAGATGTTATTGAAGAGGCTCAAGCGGAATGATCTGACTTAGAGAAGAGCGTGGAGTGGGAATCAAAAATAATGTTAAGCATGTTGCTTGATTCCTTATCTATCGTACATATACAAACCACCTAATTATGTACATACACATCCATCTCTATAACCCATATTATTATCATTGTCTGACTCAAAATTTCACCTATACAGACATGCCAACATATACATAAGTCATTACATGACTGGTATAATATTCGCCTGCGTCACATAACATCCTATCTTATCCATCTCGACAAAGGAAATACATGTGGTAGCGTACTTTACAACAGCTGTCAGGTCTGATCCGTTTCAAACCCTGGTCTTTTAGGGTTCAATATTGTCGTCCCATCTGAGGCATGAGATCTGACGATTGGTCCGTCCCGCGCGGAAACCTCTACGACTAGGGTCCGGTACAGATGACGGTAGTCTTGACCAGAGTTAGATATATTATATCTAGCTAGGGAATGAGAGTTCTGGAGCAAAGAAACTTTACCTCACATAGGCAAAGTCAGCAAATTCTTGAACAAAACTTCAGCCGATGTATCCGTGGGAGCTAATGAATGGACTTTAGGGCCCCGCAGTCATGTAGTCTTATCATGGAATGCTCTGGTCCGTCCAGGCCTGAACCTTTGAGCCCCAAAAACTTTCATCCGGTCGCAGGCATGGCTTGAATGGACGGAACGGGCTATCGGGATGACTGAGAATCACGGATGCTCCTCGCCGATGGCTTGCCTCTGACCATATCATTGGTACCAAAGTCATCCCTGCCGCCCATAATGTATACTCTGAGGACGGCTACTACTTGTTGATAGTTATTTGCACTCTTTTGCTGGAATCAGCTGGATAGAGGGAATTCGATTTCTACTTCAACGCAAGTTTAATGGACTGCAGAGATGTCTGGGAATGGATTAGAGGGAGAGCTCTCTCGAGGGTGAATAAAACCTGACTCAAGTACTGGAAAATATTATTTAATGGCTTGAGGTAGCAGAAAGAGACACTAGATGTATTTATTGGAGGGGTGGAAAGAGATTATATTCGAGCTCGCGCATGTGTTTAGAAGGACTAAAAGTGTGTTTTGCACATACCACGGTTATAGTATGGACGAAGCTAGGCTCAAGTTAAGCGGATTTACAGATAGTGAGGGTTGGTTCGCACCGCAATATCCCATGCTCGCCCTTAGGGCATTCGTATGAGGACAAATAAATTGCTTTTGTAGGATGCACATACAACCGTGATATTCTGGTGCGATTACTCCAAACATCGTGAGTACTTCCTGAAAGCACTCAAGGTTGTCGCCTCTTTCTCGCGCAGTACTGTGGTCAGTAACCAATTTTATCTCCTCAACCACTCCCCACCCCTTCTTCTCGCCCCCCCTCCACTTCTCCAGACCCCATATTGGCCAGTCTCTATCCATCTCACATTTTAATAAATACGAATAAAAAACAATCTTCATCCAGACCCACAAAAGGTTCGCCGAAGCTCACCCCCAACCTCCCCTTCAGGTTGTAACCCAGCCGCGTCCGGACTCGAACCAGTAACCAATAGACTCGGGATGTTTCTCCTGTCCACCGTTAGCTGAGTGTCATACCACTCCGCCATAGCGTACCTGGGCTGATTGTAGTGGTTCGGATGGGATGATAACTGACTATTGTAAGCCTGACTAATGCACATCGAGCCTGGGTAATTAATTTCTGACGCTTCTCTCGATTTTTGACATTGGTTATAATACTCTCAAATCCTGCGTCGTGAGCAGTTGAGTGTATTGCATTGGAATGTCTGCGGTTGGGTATGAAATCCTACAGACTTTTCGATTCGTTCGTTTGAACTCTCGTTCCGCAATTTCCATGTCCCTGTTATCGGCAAGCCTGCCAGAAAAACCAGATAGGTTAACACATTTAGTGAATTCATTCCCAACAACCCGCACCGTTGTCATATGATTCGTTCGATTCGTACAGATCAAGTTGAACCGCAATCACGGACATTTCTCCTCATATCACGCATTGAGACTATGTTCACACATGATTCTTGTGACCCCTGAATGTATTGTGCCCCACCATTTAGGATCCTTCAGTGCTGACATCAGTGTCGAATTAAAATACAGTAAGCTTTGACCGATATCTACATCCAACAGCCGTAAACAACATATCGATGAGCAAGGCGACGAATATAAGCCTCATTGGACATACAAGACGTGAAATACTCACTTGCGCTCAAGTTCATGGGTACCTGTATATAGTTCAACTTGTCATCTAGCCCATTGTACCGCAGAAGCATGCAGGTCACGACAGCAAATGAAGTCAACCGTTATAGAGAAATGCGAACAACATACCTCTTTCCCAACACCAGATGCCTTATCTTCCCTGAGACTATCAAGGTTTTTGCAGTGTAATTTAAATCTTGCGATTCTTGCACACGCCTAGATTGCCGTGGTTGAAGGCATCTGAATACCTAGTACCAATTCCCTCAAGTCATTTTATTAATGTTAACGGAACTAGTATTGTCCCCAGTATTACAAACCTAACGAAGCTCGGGCTGAAGAAACTTCATTTTATTCCCAAGTCCTTAGGAAACTATAGCAGTCACACAGAACAGGTCTACTGTTGGGCTTCTCGCAATACCAAGATTCACACAATTGCAGTGAGTGATTGTAGAGGATGTAATGTTATTCAATAACTGGATTTAAACTTGAATAGAATAGTCGAATAGTAAATAGCTGATTAACGAACAAAAAAGTTTCGCATCAGAAGAACGGAGTAAGATATAATTGGTGGATTCACTAGGATGGAACGATACAAAAGTAAAAGGGGATAATAAACGTATATTTAGGCCTCTCGTCAATAAAACAGTTAAGACCAAAAGTAAAAAGTACTTTCAGACGGGTATTAATAGAGAAAAAGAAAAAGTCAAACCAAAACTGCAACGGTGATATAAGGCCTCCCGTCAATAAAAACAAATCAAGGCTAAAATGTAAAAAAAAGAAATAAGGGAGGGGTATCAATGAAAAGAAACACAAACCAAAACCAATGCCAACCCAAAAGCCAAAAAAAGAATAGAACAAACCGATTAATCCTCCCTAATCAGAACGGTTAGCCATTACTCGCACAATTGGAAAGTGAAGTAGTTAGAAAGACAAGTATACTTACGATGAACCCCCCAACGAAGAACCTCCCCAAATATCCACCCAACACCACCTCAATCCTCATCGTCCCAATCGCAGTTGGCAAGATAGTCATCCATCTTGCGGTTGAGCTCCTCGGCGGCGGCATCACAGACCACCGGAGGCTGACTGCGGTCGGGGCAATCAGAGGAGGCCGGCCGGTCGCCAAGGGCACTCTCCTCTATTTATTATTAGCATCTGATACACTTTGTCTCTTAGAATGCAATTTTAACTTACCATCAACGTCCATCAGGTATGGACATCCCCAATTCGCCCACCAGACATCATTCCCAGCCGGCTGGGCCATTCCAGGGACGCACTCCTGGACCCGGTAATCGGACACCAAAGTATCCGGGTTTACTGGGTAATCCCAGCACAACGGCTCGTTGAAGGTGACCATGTAAACGTGAGAGTCCGGCATGTGATCCGGCTCTCTTCCTTCAGCCGAAGCTGCGATCACCTCCTCGACCCAGTCTGCCTCCCTGAACTCCATCTGCCGTTGCCAGTAGGAGAAGTATTGCCAGCCGAACTCTTCGATGCGAGGATTCCAGACTCGAGAGAGGAATCCTCCGTGGTGCTCGCAGGGATCCTCCCACTCGACATTATCATCACACAAGGTGATAACAATGCGGGGTATATCCACGTGCGGGAACTGGCAGAGTAGGCGGCAGCGAGGAAGGTTGAGAAGGCCGGCGAGAAAGGCCTCAAAACTTGACACGGCAACGGCCACGATGTCAAGTTCCTATGTATAGTAGTTAACTTTATTCCTATTAAAGGAAAAAAAGGAAAAATCGGATGAATCTTACCTGTTGGCGACGTCCAATCTTGACATCCACAGGTGCGACGAGTAAGGCGATGTCTTGTACTCGACCTGCCAAAATGTCAACCATGGGGACGAACAGAGAGGAAAGGGAGACATCTCTGAAATTGCCGGCAAGAGGTAGACATTGAGGAATGATGTCGCTGATGCGACCGACCAAACCCTTGCTGATATCTGTGGGCCCACAAAGGAGCCTTTGACCTGACAGATTCAGCAGCGACTTGACAAACAACTTGAATGCCATCTCAAAGTAGCAGTCAAGGACCCAACTTCCCTTATCCGCGTAGGCTGTTTCCGTCAGAAGCAGCCTACCCGGAACGCTTAGCAGGCGGCGAATGAACGCATCAAACGCCACCAAGAACATGATGCGCAGGTAGACCTGTCGCATGAATTCGGGAAGTGGGCCCCGTTTGTTGAGATTGTCGCTCGGGCCCGGTGCAACAATGTCCATCTTGCTCTCGCTGTGACGGATGTTCGGCGCGAGTGCCTTGACAGCAGAGAGGTCGATGGCGGTAGTGGTGGTGGTGGTGGCTGCAACACAACATTGCACAAGTCAGTAATAGTCTCAAACAGAAGGATAAACGAAAGAACGAGGGAAGATCCAAAGAAAGGGCATAGTGGAAAGACCAGTGGAAGGATGAAAGGGAACGATAAAACAGAGGTTGACAGTGAGAGTAAACATACCTGTGCTGGTGCTCTGTCCAGCAAACTTGTCGGCCGGGATCAAATCGACCTTTGGAACAGACGCAGCAAAGAAGGGATGAGGGAGGGAAGAGGAACGGAAAGAGAACGATGATGGCATCGTGATGGTTGCGGAGAGGATAGAGGAGAAAGCGGAAGACAAGAAAGAAGGCATGGTGAAAAGAGCAGTAGGCAACAGATTGAAAGTGAGCAGAATGCAGAGGAAACAACAGAGTGCAGTGCGAACGCGGTGAAGTAAAGAAGATAGGAAGGAAAGGGAGGAAAAGACGGGGGAATGGGGAATATATACTATGGCTAGTAGTGCACGCTGGCTTGCAAGGCACGGTCAACCTAGGAGCATTTGGCCGACGACGATTTTGCCGATTCTATGTATTCACAGACTAGGATGAGTGTGAAGCATTCACGATAATGGAGCGTCTAATTTGGGATCAACTAAAGGTTAGTGCAAGCTATTTGCGGGTCTACGGGGAGTTATGGGATGATCTCCACGCGGCCCGTCTCGTCTATGGCATGTTACTTGCAGCTGTCAGCCTTACAGCCGACTCCACGCTGTACGTATGAATCCACGATGTGTACACAACAAATAAACAGCAATGGATCCAAATGATTCGACCGACGTCCCGAAAGCTATCTTGTATGCTACAGCAATCGACAGGGTCCACTGCGCACGTTCGGTGTTCAATTTGACTGAAGAGAATCGAAGGCAGCACCTCCAAATATTTCACTAACTTTGAGTGTCCTCACACCAAAATAGGTGTAGAGCACTCACGAAAATCCACTGTCTAATTTGGGTCTCACTAACATTAAGTACAAGCTATTTATGACTACATAGGCCTAGGGAGCTGCGGGATGATCTCCACACTGCTCGATCCTTCTATGGCGCAAGCGTGGAGCACTCTGCCGTGCTGCCTGGGATCCAATGTGCTAAGTCCTATCTAAAAAGACATATGCAACCGTTATACACGAATAGAACCATAGTCCCTAGAATCATTTATAAATCACTACAGTCAAGCAGGCTTCCATTGTGTTCATGTAGAGCTCAACTCGACGGAAGAGAGTGTTGCTGCGGCGCCCCACGAGCTATTAAGTGTGGGCCGACCTTCAGTACCCACGATAAGCTACTTTCGTACGCCCCATTTCGGCTGGCCTAACTTAGTGAAAGTTATTTTGGAATCCCTCCGAAGGTATGGCGTGATATCCACGCGGCCCGTACTTTCCAAAACAAGTTCCTTCACCTGTCTCCCTTGAGTCCTACTCAAGCAGTCCAGACCTTCATTTATAACAGCATAACATTTAAGACCTTACAGCCGTCGATGTCTCCAAAGTTCGTAACCTAATGTAGTCACTGTCTTCAGGCCGGAATTCGCTGCATCTGTAGTACCTTCCGAGTGGGAATTTTGTGTACACAGATTTCGCCGACGGAGTATCCCCGAACTAGAATGAACGTGAAGTACCTACGATAATGATGGTCCATTTTTGGGTGCAGCTAACTCTTAGTTCACACTACTCGAAAGCACGATCTGCACGGCGCAGGGCCGTCCCGTGCCACGTTTGCGCTCTACACGTGTCCATCGGGCTGGCTCAGACTGGGGGGTTCGGTACTATGTTTCCTGGAAGTGGCACAGGATATCGTGTGCACCAATACTTTGCATAACAAATACCTCCAGCTGTCCACGGCCACGGAAGAGACTCTGTAGCATTGCGAGTATACTCATCTAGAGAACATGTACCAGCGCAAACCCACTCCCATTTAGAACGGGTTCTTCAACGCTCAGTCCATCCACACTAAATCATGTTCCAGCCCACCACCCTACCGAACACACCCAATTTAGAACACGGCACTCCGAATGTTAAAGCTAGTGGGCACTAAGTACTTTGCTCTAGACCCCAATCACGACTGGCTACACCATCCATGCGACATGGCCTAGTGCGGTCAGCCTCGCCATGAATAGCATCCACGATGCACTCAAAACACATTTGGCCGTCTTTGAATAATGAGTCCCACAGCCTAGTGCCCAGCTATTTCAAAACCTATGCAACCTGCTTGCCTCGAACCAGACTGGCTCTACCATTCATGAGGTGTATGTGCATACGACTACCGCTATGTTCTAAGTGCATACATATGAAGTATTCTTCAACCATCAACTACATTGACACAGCAATCAATTCCGCCGACAATGCACTTTCCCAGGGCCCTACCCATTTCAACAACTTTGGAGCACCCCACTCCCAGCGCAACATTTGATGCCAACTTGAATACCTACGTTCGAAATGTACCTACCACCGGCTCCACCAGTTCAGCTCGTGGACGGTGGCCAACGGCACCCAACCAATATCGGCGGTTCTGAAGTCCCTAGTGTCCATCTTAAGTGTATTCATTCAATACAGTGTACATATGTCGCTATTCCAACAATCCAGGTGCAGAATACGAGATCGATACAAGAAGCCTTCAGAATCGAAACATACCCTCAATAAAGGTGAATCGAGGTGAGAAATGCGATGGTCATTGTTCGTCATTTCGAACACGTCATGCTGTCAATATATAAATATATATATTTTTAGAAGAACCACCCGAGTATATTGCAGTATCTAACGAAGAACCTTATGACGAGCTAGAGTATATGTGTTTTCGGGCGCAGGAATCATTCATATCTGCAATTACGCACATACATATGGCATACATTTGCATGATTGCGCAGCATGTTCCTGCACACCTACATAGTCTCGCTCCCGAGTTATTCTTACAGATACGTGAAGTCGTGATTGTACAAATTCCCTGATGTAGTGGATAACTTCGGACTCCTCAGCTCTGGAGCTTCTATGTGTTGAAAGCAAAAGAGAAAGAACGAAGAAGCTCAATTGTCTGTCGATCCAAAGAGAGGGAAAACTATAGACTTATATACAAAAGAGAGAAGGAAAACTCCATGCCGACTGCCAAAGCCGGAGCCCAAAGCCGAGTACCAGTGCCAGGCCCTCCTCAACATGGGGGCAGGCGAGGCTGATGGGGGTGGTCAGCCACCGGCCTCATGCCCGAATCCACCAGCATCGAAGACTAAGGAAGCCACCGGGCCAAATCCCTAGTCAACACTATGGTACCCAGACATATACACTTCCACGCTCAGTGTCATGATATTATTTGTACACCGCTGGTATTCAGATCAGGCTCAGGGCACTAAGGAGATGTAGAGTGAATCTACAACTGCATATAAATTTCTCTATCTACCACTACCGCAATTGCAAGTAAATTGCACGAAAAGGCACACAGCTCAACAAACAAAGTGCCTAGGATACAACGAAGTATTAGAAACCAAACGTTATAAATAGCAATCGCCAAACTTCGAAACACAAAAGATAGCATAATCCAGGCGCCCGTTAATCAAATCCCGTACAATGATTATTCGTTACCTTCGGAATCAGCGCCCTCACCTCCATACTCCGAATCGTCGTCATCGATGTTTAATTCCGGTGGCAGCCTGTTCGTGCAAGTGGTAGACCTGCAGCCACAGCTATCCCCGCAAACCGAATGTTTCGCCCTGCAAATGCATCGGCTATCGTTGCAATAACCATGGCATGGGCAAGGAATATCCTACGTAACTTCTGATTAGGCTGCTGTGTCCGTTTGCCTGAATAGGTGCACTGACTGTTGGGAGGGCGTCGGGAGACGGTAGCTGTCTACGAGGGGCAGTTATATCTTTGCTAATGCGCTGAGGGTCACGTCCACGCGGGGCCGTCCAGAAAACTAGCTCGAAATTTGGTCAGTATCTATATCTCTAGTTTTATCGGGGTCTTTTTGCGTACCTTTTCGCGCTCTACGAACTGGGCGTCGAACATTCACGCTAGACTCAATAATGGTCTGTAGAACTTCTGATTCATTCTCGCTTTCATTATCGGATACTGTCTCACACGCAGGGTGGGGTCTAGGGGGTGTATTGTTGCCGACATTCTTTCGTTTTCCTAGGACATTACTCAACTTAATCAAATCCTCCCTGAACTGATCTTTAGGTGTAGGCGCGGCAGCAGCCTCAGTATGCCCCTTATGGTGTACAATTTTTCTGTCTATCTCTCTGACGGGTCTGGAACTGATATGTTGGAAGTTCTATTTCATGTTTATCAGCAGTGTTCATATACACTTTGCTAAACTAGAATTTTCGAATCAATTCGACTATACCTCTTCGCTCAATTGAAATGAAGTCTCGACTAGCTGCATCGATCGCGGTACTCTTGCATCAACTGCACTGGAGGTAGTGGACAAATCCTCGCGCACAATCATCGGATTGGTTGTGTCATTCAGTGGCTGCCTTAGTGTATCCCAAGTTACCTGGCGCGCTCGACCTGCAACAGTGTTGTCGTAGGTTGTCGTTGATGGGGTAGTGCTGGGTGTTTCGACGTTTGTGTTTGCGATCGTATCTTGGCTGAAATGTGATGCTGAAGCAGAGTATGTTGTCTATCATCTCGTTAATGAAAGTCCTGGCATCCTCTTTCTGATAAGTCAAACCTGAGACGAGTCGTTATATGCAAGCTTACTATCTGTGACACCCCTGTCCATGGTTGATATTAAATGTGGCATGGTGAATCCAAACGAATGCTCCGAATTATCCTTCTTTGCAACATCGGGCTGGGCTTTATTGCAGTGGAGTAAATTATACTGCAAGAAACCATTATTTCGGGCATCCTATTTGTAATGTTAGTTCTGATTGCTTGCAATTTCCTGGGAGACTAACATCATCGATAATGATTGGGTTATTCACATCAATTTCTTTCGGCCCCGGATAGATACCGTGCAGTCTAACATGGTCTTTTGGTTCGTTATAGTTGTTTCTACCAAGGACATTGTTCTTCTAGTTTATAATATTAGCACGAAATCCCCTGTAACTGTTGCGACTTGCCAATAATCCATTCCTGTCATCATCCCTGGCGCCATTGTCAGGGCCGACTCCCGAGTTTTGGTACACAGGTGAGAGTGCTTGTGGGTATTCAAAAGCAATACCAAGTCGAAGGTTTCTGAGAACCGTTTCCAGGGCGTCAATGTTACTCTGGATGACATTACTGTTTGCTTTCTCATTGTGTAATGCGTCATACTTCCCTTGAAGCTCTTTGACGGTGTTCTCTAATGCTGCGTAGCTGCTCTGGAGTATGATATGGTCAGCTTTCAGATCCTCATTCGCATCACAAATATTCTTCTTTGTTGTGTGAAATTGCTCCTGCGCTTTTTGCAACTGCGCATTCGCCTTCTCAAGTGCTGCAATGCGGATCTTGAGTTGAGCAGATTTTGCCTCCATAAGCAGTCGTTCCCCAGAACTTAGCTGCTTTTCATTGTGATATCCACGGATTGTAGATTCGTGTTTTTCTATCATATCAGTAAGCTTCTTTTCCTGTTTAAGCAAGCTCTCAATCTGCAATCTAATTTGCATGTTGTACTGCACTAGGTTTCTGTTTGTGGCCTCCAATACAGTAGTCCGTTCATTAAGGAAAGCATTGTGCTCTTGCAGATGAGAAATAGTCGTCTCGAGATCCGTATTCGTCAAGTTAAGCTCGTTGCAACGACTAACCGCAGCCTGGAGGTCACGGGTAAGGGATTGGTTTTGTTTGGTGTTATTCGGGTGCTCAGTGTTGACAAGTTGAAGCGGTACTTCGAGTTCGGCTATCCGTGAATTGAAAGCATTATTTTCCATCTTAAGAACTAGATTGGTGTCGAAATCGTCTGCGTACTTTCCGGGATCAGGGAGAAAAGTATCTTTAGTTATTGCCGGTTGTTCCATTCGGCGAGTGAGTAGGAGACGGAGTAACAGAGACGGAGCAAGTCTAGAGGTGCTTGTCGATTGGTGTGTTATTTTACGCCAAGGAAACAGTGCATGGCAGAGCCTCCAGCCCATTAGAACCTTTCCTTCTCTAACATCCTTCTGCGTTCCTACAAACATACATTCACTCTATCCTTCGCTCATTTTGATATAACGTCAAACCATGCAATTGCATATCGTTCATCTATCTTTCATTCTCATCACCATGATGGCATCCCTCACCTTTTCTTCTGCCGACAAAATTGATTCGAGTGGAATACTCTCTAAATCGATGCCTGTCACCTGTACCACCTCCATGTTCTGGTCTCCTACTGTTGCCCAAGTCCATAATGCCAAAGCTAGCATCCTCGGAATCACTGGAAACCCCATCTGCTACCAGAACTCTCCTGGGATCTCCTGCACCGTGCTTGGAACTTCCGGGTTGGCCTCCATTTCACTGTGTGGTACAGATACCAAAATCTACTCCCTTTTGATAAATGCTGAACTATATAGGAACCCAGGGAATGAACATGCCATGCCTCCAAGCGGCCGCTTTGGTTGACCCGATTTTGTACGTGTGCACGACATATGGAAAAGTTGCTGGGACATACGATTATAATGTTGGTGGAGTGGTGAAAACGGTGAAAGTTAATTGAACAGGTTCCTGTTCGGTGGCATATCAGATTTACTATTTACCATTGTGAATACTCATAGTACGATGATTTCGTTGGGTCCAACAAATTCTCAGAAATGATGCTTTGATTCCCAATATTGGTATTCTTTGAGGGCTCAATTATACTAGATACGAGGTTCAATTGACACTGCAGTGTTATTTTAGTAATAGCTTGAAGTGCTGAGCATAAAGTTAACGTACAATTCAAGTATCCTCGGGATTTCCATATCCCTTCAACTTCATTCCCTGTCACAATACGATGTTGCATGTGTACTTGGATCATGAGTCTCAGCGCCGTCTGATGTCTTGTATGAGAATGAAGACTCGTATGGAGATGGTGGCTGTATGAAGATATACATCAGGACTAGGGTAATGCGTCTCATGTCAGATAGAGTATACGCGTACGCATATGGAAGATTGTACATATACAAGCCTTATGCCCTCGAGATAGATCAGTCAATCAATCAAGTCATTCTAACATCAAGAATAACATACGCAATACCATGAACGACGAGTGATTTCAAAGCTGGATATTGTCACATACCAGTGTTCAAGCGTTATATCAATTTTCCAACGGCGCTTGGCCATCGTGGCATCTAACAATTGGACCTTGGCTCTACAACCTTTAGCGAAATGCCTTCTTTCATACAGTGGCATCTACATTCTACAACGCTAAAGCGATCCCCGGTTTCAAACAAATTTAACTGTTGAGGAAACTGGCAAAAGTCACGAAAATTCAACATACTCCATCATTTCTAGCTGACATCAATTATACCCTTAAACTCAGTGATACTGAAGCGTCAGATGTTGAATTGTGCGATACTGATGAACTTTCTTAATCTATGTACAGGTAGAACCTATGCTTTATTTGCAATGAGAGTCCGGACGTCCTGTCGGTGGCCGACGGCAGTGTTGTCAACCGTCCCGTCCGCAATATCTGTAGGACGGACGGGACGGCGCCAAGGCCGTCCGTCCCGTCCTCGCCCGCTGAGGACGGCATGTCGGCCGTCATCCACCGTCACCGGCCGACATCGGGCGGTTACTATAAATATGTATACTGTAACTGTAGAGCGCGCGGTAGAAGATATAAATGGATATATCTATATTTCTAGACTCTCAATCAGTCGTAAGCATTCAGGTTGAGTGTGCGGTTAGAGATATAAATACAATTTGATTTGTCCGCAGCGAAAGCATCAGCCTGAGCAATTGACAGTATATAAAGCCTGAGATTAGGTCAACTATGGCTCTTGTTTCTCTATTAACTATTCTTCCATACTCAACCATGGATACCTTTTCTGATGCGCCACCATTAACACCAATTTCATCCATGCTTGCTGATATTGACCCTAACAAATTCGAAGATCCCATCTTTTCAGATGATGATTCCACCATCCTGAGCAGTGCACCCAACACTTTATTGACACCATCATTTGGAAGTGGCAGTCGGTCGACAGATATGGATTCCTCTGCCTCCGATACCCAAGCTACGACTGACAGTACACTATTCAAACGGAAGAAAATCAAGCTTACAAGTTATGTTTTCAATACAGCAAATGGAGTTGAGTATGCATCTAGGGAAGGGAGGCCACGCTGGCGCTGTGTACATTGTAGTAAGCCCTGTCTACTGGCCACATACTGTAATGCTAATGTGTTTGGAGGTCCTTTCGGTCGAACTGCTCAAACATTTGCTGTATCTGGAACAAAAAACATAATTAATCATCTGCGTGATGGACACAGAATAGATAAAGATGGTGTAATGGATACCGAAGGAGCAGTCAACCAGTGGATTGACAAGGTATTTGGAAAGGTAACAAAGCAAATTTAGTTCAATCTGGATATGTTCAAGCAACTTTTACTGCGCTGGATTATTGTCAACCATATAGCCTTTCGTCAGATAGAAGATTCGGCATTTCGTACCCTGCTTTGCAATTTCCTTGCCTGTGTAAGATTGGATTCTTTGGTACCAAGCATCATTTCGAGTCAATGGGTAACCTATCGATATTCAGTCTGCAGACTATACCTCACTGAGAATTGCACTTCCAAAGTCTCATGATACAATTCGGTCCTGGATCGTGACATTATACAAATCTTCGAAGCTACAAATCATTGATACCTTAGCTGATCTTTCAACTCTTATTCACTTTACCTTCGATTTGTGGACATCACCTAATCATCGAGCCTTGTCAGGAATTATTGCCCACTGGATCTCGCAGTCTGGCGTTTTACAATCCACAGTACTTGGTCTACGGAGGTTTACAGGCAGGCATACTGGGGAAAACCAGGCAGAATCATTTTGGGCAGTTGCACAGGAATACAAGATTGAGCCAAAGATAGGATATTTCACTCTTGACAATGCAAGCAATAACGACACAGCAATGAAGTGTACCTCAGCGAAGCTTAGAGAGCTGAATATTGAGTTTGATCCAGTACAACGTCGATTACGGTGTCATGGGCATATTATCAACCTGGTGCTCAAGGCTTTCTTATGGGGGGAGGAATCAGAAGCATTCGAGCTTGAAGCAGAATCGCTTTGGAACCAACAAGATGAAGAAACAGAACTTCTTCTCTCGCGACGAAGGGGACCAATTGGCAAACTGCATAATATCATTGTTTGGATTGGCCGAAGTCCACAACGCAGTGACAAGTTCAATGAGAAGGTGAAGCAGCTTCATCCAGAATGTGTAGCGACTGCATTGGTTTATGGAAATGAAACAAGATGGGGTGGAGATTACGATGAACTTGTGCGTGCTCTACAATACAGAGAGGCATTGGAAGAGATTGTGTCAACTGCAATTAGATACAACTTACATGGTGAGCGGGACTCATTTCCAACAGCACTAAAGCTTGATGAACTACATCCTGAAGACTGGACAATTCTCACAGACATCATGCAGTTCCTCCAACCATTCCGAAAATGGCAGCTGATGCTGCAAGGCCATCGAACACAAGGAGCTCTATTTGATGTATTACCGGCAATGGATGAACTTCTCCTGCATATGGAGGATCGAAAAGCTGCATACAATGCTCTCCCATCTGATGAGGTTACACACCACATGGTCACTGCAATCAACAATGCCTGGTCGCTGCTTGATAAGTACTACAATAAGATAGATGAGACTCCGGTATATTATAGTGTAATTGCATTACACCCAGAAATGAAGTTGCAGTGGTTTCGAGATGAATGGCAGGATCGCCCATTGTGGATCGCAGCAGCAGAGACTGCAGTTCGTCATCGTAGGGTTTCTGAGTTTCAAACGAAGGTTCCACTGGTTCGGCCATCTGTATCATCAACACCAACACCTGTCATTACAGTGACAGAGGCAGTGCCTAATGTACCAAACTGGAAATCAAAGAAACGTCAGAGACAAGCAGCTGATACCCTTGATCAATTTGAGCGATTCCAGGAGCGGGACCCAGATGATGAATGTCCATCAGGTGTACTTCAATACTGGGTGGAAAGACTAGATGACCCTCGTCAGTCACTGCTTGCTCATATGGCTGTTGAACTCATGAGCATTCCAGCGATGTCTAATGAGCCAGAGCGGTTATTCAGCAGTGCAAAGTTACTTATTAGTGATCAGCGAAACCGATTGGGTGATGATATTATCGAGGCATCAGAATGCTTGAAATCATGGGTGAAGCAGGGCTTGATATTTGGAGCAACAGAGTCAGATATGGTTCGGATGGAGCAGATGTTGAGGGATCTTGGTTCACAGTCAAGATAGTGGAGAAATGTACTTATTGTTACTGAATATCAATTTTGTATTATGACTTGCAAATTATCAATGGATGTCGGTCTATGTCGGCCGGGGACGGCCAGCGACGGAAATTTAACGTTAACGGCCATCCCATCCGTCCGCCCCCGTCCGGCCTGAAAAAAGACGGCGCCGTTCCGTCCTGAGTAATGTCGGACGGACGGGACGGTTGACAACACTGGCCGACGGTGTCGATCGGCGTTGCGGGTAGAGAGTAGAGGATGACAAGAGTGACAACATGTGTAGGGGTGTACTGATTACTCTAAGACCTTTCGTAACTTTGCTCAAGGACAGTGTTCCCGACAGGCCGGGCCGGCCTGCAGTTGGGCCTGTGGCCCGCAGGCTGGGCCAGATGAGGCCGTTTGATTTTAGAAACTGCGCAGGCCAGGCCGACGATTTGACAGCCTGGGGCATAACTGTGGGTGACTGGGCGGACTATAGGCTTTTTAGTGGGTTGCATATGATGACAGTCGGTGAATGGTGACTTACAATTGATAAGCTGTGAAGTTTCTCGTAGTCGCTACTCTGATTAGTCAGTGCAAGATGACATACAACTGATTGATAATCAGTTGAAACTAGAGCCTGCGGGTGAAATCCAGCAGTTTCTCGTTGTCGCCACACTGATCAGTAAGTGCAAGGTGACATAGAATTGATTGATCATCTGTTGAGACTTGGGCCTGCGGGTGAAATCCAGCAGTTTCTGGTAGTTGCCACTCTGATCAGTCAGTGCAAGGTGACATTACTAAGTCATGGGAACGAGAGGGTCTAATTTCTGGAGTGCATACTGAGATCAATGAGATGGAGCATATGTTGGAGGCATTGTATCAGGAATCGATGGCCAAGGAAAAGTAGACTCTTGGAAATGTATTACTAGATGTACCAATTTGAAGTTCAACGCCTGGACCATAGTTACCTATAGTTACCTGTAGTCAAACTGCAGGCTTTTCGAACCATGGTTAACCTAGGCACCTGCAGTTCCCACCTGCTCAAAGCCTGCAGGCGTGGGCCGCTCCAATGGCCTGGCCTGCGATGTGCGGGCCCGGCCGGGCTTATTCTGAAACTGGCCCGCCTGGCCCGTCAGGATTACTGCTCAAGGACTCATAATAATATCGGAAACAAACATGACCGAATAAATAGGCTACTTAAAGCTATACACCAATACCGGCCTCCGCTGTGGTCGTGACCCGAGTGCCGTGCATAAATTAGATGTGCTAGATGTCGACCGGTTTTGAAGTGAGGAGTAAGGTAATTAAATTTCCTAGACAGCAATCAGAACTAGGTTATGAATTATAATTCAGAGTGAGTTACGTATCATGATCGAAGACCCAATATTTCCCATTCTGAGCTTTGAAAGATGCCTCAGTATCCTCCTGCCACTGATGCTTGCGATCAGTGTTTCTACGTGGCCTGGTAGGTTAGTAGACTTTTTAGCGGCCTGTAGATCGGGACAGCTGGGCCAGGCCGCTTAGCAACACTGTTTGCAATGTTTTACTGCCTGTGGGCACGAACGAAGTACCTTGCAGGGGATATAGGTTGTCATATGACGTGTCATATTAACGAACTCAAGAATGCCAAAACTGCCATATGAGGGACCAAGTGCCCATGCAATTTGTTCAAGCTCTCGATCCTCTACTGGCAATCGTTCGAGTTCCGGACTCTTGGATTGGAGAATAAAAACTCGCTATCGACCGGTTATTGCGCAACATCGAGGATAAATACTGATACCGAACACAATCGACCGAACTATTGGTGCATTCCTCTATATGCTAAACTTGAGATATAAGGGCCGGTTGCCTTTGTGACTCTTTGCGGAAGAATCTTTCTTCGTGAAGTGTGAGTAATTTCCAAGTTACAATAATGGAGATAGGTATGGACAGGCAGATGGGGATAAGAAGGCGTGTCACTGGCATTATGCTGTCACTGGCGCAGTAGCGCTAAAATCCCTGTTCAGGACATGACTGCCATGCGGAGAGTTGTTATCTGTATTGGTTGGCGCTGGAAGGAACGGCAGAAGTCCTTGAGTCCAGAGGGCTGTAATTTCTTGCTGTGGATTGCGATCTGACGAAAATTTTGGTATATCATGTTTAGCTCTCCATCCACCATTACCCGTTGGTGGGAAACTTCAGGATATCTAGAAATTCCTAGAGCTTACACATGCATATATGATTCCTATAACACTCGGCCGCCAAGTAACCTCCTGGCAAGTATTAGCCACGATCTTCCGCAACTGGCTGTTTGCATCGACACTTTTTGTAAGCCGAAAACTAGACTACCGGCTTCCTCGTAAGAGAGCACCAGCATCGAATGCAATGCACAGCCTTTCTTGATTGGAGAGCAGGAACCACGCTGGAAAGGGCAAGACTACCGCGTAACAACAGGTTCAGGTTGTCTCTGCCTTGCGTTAGATATCACGGATTGTATTGGCATTGTAGAGTGTCCACTTGTCATAGTGTCGCCTGGGAATATAATATGTCGCACGTTCGCGAGGCAAGTCTCCCACGGCGGATGTCATTGACAATGCTATCAGGTAAGCTAGTATTGACGCACTGAACCTGCTAATTTATCAGTGTGGAATACGGATTAGTATTCTTCGTACCTTCTTGCTTGCCACCATCTCACAAGAAGGTAGAACACAATTTAACTTCTCAAAGCAGCATGGTATCCATGAGCGAAACTTCTCCTCGATGACTTCGTCCTTCGAAACTGGCAAATCAGTGAGAGGAATAAGGACTAGTGTCTTCAAAGTCTTTTGATGCTAACTCTGCCAGGACTCCCGCCACTTGGGCTTGGAAAGTAACTCGACATGTTGACGATCACGGGGTGTGGAAATGTGTTGATGGATCTTTAGTTAAACAAGAGTCCTTTCAATCAGTGCCGATGACGCTCTCCAAAGTTGAGGCCGGGACCTTGGAACGGTTATTCAATGTCGTGTGGGAGGATTTCATGGGACGTTGAATAATGGACTGGCACAGTTGGGTTTGTAAATTTAGTTGGACTGGTTCAGAGTTAATTACCAAGTCAGTCTGAGAAATACACGATGTCACTCAGTTCACAGCCACATGTACATGCTGTTGCAAGTGTAAAGCGGAAGAAGTCTATTAAACTATTAAGGGAGAATCTATGTCTGTATATGCAAGAGAGCCTAGAGCTCGGTGAAAGTTTATGGATTCCCATGGATTGGAATACCAGAGGTGGAGCTAGTGGCTAGTGAAAATTCGTGTATGAACCTACGAGAGCTTGTGAGTCAATTTGGCGTACTCAGTGTATTGGCGACTTCCTTCCAGGCGATATTGTAACACATGCCACCGATGCATATATAGACCTGACATAAACTGACCGTATGAATAGCTGATGGCAAGGCACACGGAAAGACACACGGCGGAATGCTCTCAGCTCTCTATACCATCATCTATACACACGGTTCTATCCGTATTGCAACGGCAACAAGGAAGAATATTTTCGTACCCTCTCACGATCCTGTAGGGGTTCCTATGGCTTGTTTTCAATGCAACATTTATAACGATAGATATGGAATCCGGAGGTTCATGCGCTGTAACTCTGCGTACAACTTCTGGATCTTTCAAATTTCATGCTAACAATACTGATTGCTTCCTTCACATTTTTCCTGTACACATGTTTCGATCGTTATAGATTTTGATACACACAGAATTTAGTAGCAGTGGAGTGGATGAGTACGTGCTTCTGCTTCAGCAAACTCCAACCAGATAGATTTTCGGTAACATCTCCAGTCGTTACAAACACCCATAGCCAATTCCCCAACAACACATCTCCCATTGCTGCAAAACTTCATTCACGCCCGCCTGTTCATAGCCAAAATCCTCTAGATATAACTGATCAGCTCGGTCCATTTTCAACGACATGCCAACTCACCGCGCGCTCCCTGCAGACTGCAGCGCTCATATCATGCAGCCCGCAGACATCCTCCCCAAGATATTGCAATCCCTGTAGTAATCGTGTGGCGGCTGCTTCTTGTAGGGCATCTAGCTGCTTTTTTCGGAGTCTCTTGGGTTTGTTGGTGGTTTGAGAGGGCTGTGAATCACCTAGTGTAGAGTGAGTATCTTTGGGAGCATCTTTAGTAGAGTCGCCGCCCGGCCGAGGAGTCGCGTGTGATGGCCTCGCCATTTGTCGTGAGTGAGTAGGGGATGGGACTAGCGGTAGAGTAGGAATAAGCGGGTCGCGATCTATAGAGAGTGATGCTTTGGCATTAGCATGTATTCGTCGAGCAAGTGGCTGCGAATCTGGAGTGGGGAGCTTCGTGGAGGATTTTAATTTGTGGTAAGTAGGATACTAGATTGTAAGGTAAAGGAGGGTATCTAAGTGAGATTGTGGGGAACATTTCTAAGTTGTTGTAGAAAGGACAAGAAATATACCATGTGATTCGCTTGTCATCTACTTCTATGTCACACCATAGTGCAAATATCGCTCGCATCGCCCACTACGTCACTTGTACCGATTATCTTGCCTCCACCACTCAGTTTCAACACCGCTCTTCATCAGCTATTGCAGTTCCATTTTCCGCCATCCCTTTGCTCTTTAAAAGATGCAGCGGTCGGTATTATCGATTATCGTCAACTATGATTATGCATCTTTACACATTCGGCACACTACCTCCTAACAACTTTTTCCAACACCTCCTTCATTTTTCTAATTCGGACACCTCTGTATGAACGCACAATACTCTGCACTCTTCTGCTTTATATAACGCTGAATTCGTCCAGTTAAGTGGTAGTAACGACCTTTACCAAGGCAGCGTTGTTATCAGCGGCTTCGCCAGGTGTCGGTACGTTCTTCTGTTACCGCTGCTTGGGTCTGATGTATAGGAGAAGGGGTCAGTGAACGCGATGCTGTATTAACCAGGATCTGAACCCGTTTCTGAAATTTTAGGCTGAGCTAAAGAATCAATGAAGGAGCTGTGGCGACGGTTTTAGATACATTAATACAGATCACAAGAAGTTCAAATCCATTTGAAATTAAAGGATATTGAGAAATGAGCATGAAAACTACGGAAGAAAGAAGCTAACATACCAGGTCTATGTTCCAGGCTTAAGTCACTTTCATTCAAAATGAACCTTGCGCAATTCTATCCTGTCTAAGTTTCTTAATATCGGTACTATCGATTAGGATACGGAATCTTACTGCAAGACCAGTTCATAAACAACTGCCGCATATCCGCATGCGAAAGGTAGTAACATTGTGTTTCATCCTCGTATCCAACATTACCACGTGGTGCATCAACGGCTGGGATCGCATGTGAAAGATATAAACAACTGTTGACTCACGATTTAGCCCGAAAGGCCTACAAGCTGCTGGAAAGGACTGCAAGCTGCGAGAATGGCCCAAAAGACACTGGAAGGCCATCGCAGCTGCTAGAGTGAACTGGAATGAACTGGAGAGTGGTTGCTAATAATATCGAAGATACTAGGATGCACTGGAGTGCAATTTCTAATGATCTGACTAATTAGACTCATTGACGAACTATCACTCACCAGCTGCTCCGCCATTCTCAACTCGTGTATATAAAGACTTTGATTTTCCTGTAGATAGCTTTCTTCTCTATAGAAAATTCAACCTCTGCTTGCGTAAGATTATTGCTCTCATCAATAACACAAACAAGTGAGCAAAATGAAAACACTTAGGTCTTTCTGACGAATATTCATCCGGTACGGCAAATATGCCCGCACTGAGGACAGTTGTTTCGATGTTTACCAGCAATGTTCTAAGCTAGGTTCAGGCTTCCCCAATGATTCCACCAGTCCGAGGTAAGGCTCAGTCCGGGATCGGACCTGTCCGGACTGGTCTACCCTGGACTACTGAAAACATGGGCTTCCCAAAAGTTCGTCCCGACCAGACAGTGTTCCTAAGCGGCCCGGCCGCCCCGTCAGGCTTTTTAGCAGCCTGCCGGCCACATAATCTGAAGCTTGCCTTAGCACAGGACAGGACGGACAGCCCTTAGCGTATTAATTTATCAATACAAAGACAGCAAATGCAGACGATTATGGAATAAAGCAACTACTACGTGCATAGTACATGCTAGAACGCAAAAAGCAAGCCTTAGAGCTGAAAATCCTGACACAAAGAGTAGGAATAAAACAGTACCTGATAAAACTAGTATCAATTGGTGCCCTGGTCTCTAGACAAATGGTCAGGTCAGCTGGAGACCTTAAATTCTGAAAATGTGATGCTTCATACTTTCATACGCTAATTGAAAACCAGACACATTCATCCACCCTCTGCACTACGTATGATACCGAAATCAACTACGGCAAAGAACATATTCCAGGCGATCAAAGCTTTCGACAGGCCTCTTACCCAGTAATCCTGATCTGCCAGGCCGGCCAGTTTGAGCGTAAGCCCGGCCGGGCCCGCGCATCGCCGGCCATAGGAACAGCCCACACCCACAGGCTTTGTGCAGGAAAAAACTGTGGGCGCCTGGGTAAACCATGGTTTGAAAAGCCCACAGTTTGACTGCAGGTGTCTACAGGTAACTGTAGTCCGGGGTAAAAGTTCGGAATTAAACAACTAGTAGTACATCGACCAATACTTTCATTACTCTACTTGTTCTTTGCCATCGATTCCTGATTCAATTCAATCAACATACACTCCATCTCATACATTTCAATTTGCACCCACAAATTAGTCTCTCTCGTTCCTAGGACTTATAGCATTCAAATGGCCCTATTATATAAACATCGAGACCCCTTTTGTGGCCAGAGGTTGTAAGTTTTGCTCCGCTTAAGACTCTGTTGTTCAGTTGACATGTCTAGGAGCGCTGAGAATCTTCAGTGCATCCTGGCGAGATTCTTTCAGGGGATTTAGATCATTCATGTACTAGCTTTAAAAAGCCTACAGTGCGCCCAGTCACCCACAGCTATAGCCCAGGCTGTGAAATCGTCGGCCTGGCCTGCACAGTTTCTAAAATCAAACGGCCTCATCTGGCCCGGCCTGCAGGCCACAGGCCCAACTACGGGCCGGCCGGGCCTGTCGGGAACACTGCTCTTACCAAACGCCTATCCTGTCATTGACCCTAGCTGTGCACAAAATTTGCTCTTCTTGCGCCGTTCAATTCTCAGGGCTGCAACAACCGACTGCTCAGCGCACTGCGTTCAACCTTATATACAACCTCAATTTCACGTCTCGTATATTCACTTTTCAACACATCGTTGCGCATAATGCGGTAATACCAACCAATTCAATACCTATACAATACTACTGCATAAAGCAAGAGATATCGTGAAAGCAGGTTTTTGTTTGTTTTATTCATACTGTATTCACTCTAATTAGAGTATGACAGAGCCTAAGACACCCCCTCCGCCTCCGGGCGAGCCGGCAAGATGGCGGAGCTCCCACCTGCTACCCATCGTCCCCTGTGACAAAGGAAAAATCAATCAAGTGCACACGATTGGAGAGAACAAAGAACAAAGACCAAAGAGATCGACGAAACGAGAGAGAGACCGCCCCCGGTCCAAACACCTTTAGTCCTGCCCGGGCTCCTCCTGCCCGTGCTCCTCCTGCCCATGCTCCTCCTGCCCGGGCTCCTCCTGCCCGGGCTCCTCCGCTAGTTTTGGCGGGAACTTCCCGACGTCAGTAGCTGCCAGGAAGTTCATCACCGCTTGATCGCATTTTTCCATGGAGAAAAGCTCAGAGATTTGCACATGCCGGCATCTGCCCGCTTTCCATGCAGTGGCCTTTCTCACCGCCTTCCAGAGCGCTTTCTGCTGGTCTCACCACCGGCTGCAGTGGCGGAAGAGATGCTCCCGCGTCTGTAGCGTTCTGCTTCCGCACCACCAGCATTTGTCGTCCTCTCGGTGTCCAAACCGCTTTAGGTACGTTCCAGTCGGCGCATGCCCGCTCTTCAGTCTGTAGAACCTTGTTGCCAGTGATTTCACGCTTGTCATTGGGACGGATCTCTTGCTCCCAGCTTTGCCCTTCAGTCTATATCCGTAGTGTTTGGAGCACTTGTCGGCCTCCCACTTCGCCTTCGCCGCCGTCCTCCCTTCGGAGATCCGTCTAGCTCTATTCGCGGCCGAGGTGTATATTCGCTCGCGTACTGTGTAGCCTCGGTCTTCTCGTGCTTCGTGAAAGCAGGTAAGAGCAAGCACACGTTTGCGGCACTTTGGAATATGTTTGAAGAAGGGAGAATTGACACGAGACTACTAGCCGTGATGTTGCAAGAAAGACTGAGATATATTGGTAGGGTCGTCGGAGGATTGAGGGAGGCAATGAATATTGTAGGGGACCAGGCTGCTGAGAGCAAAAGAGAAAGAACGAAGAAGCTCAATTGTCTATCGATCTAAAGAGAGAGAAAACGCTAGGCTTATATACAGAGAAAGATTATACTCGGCGAAGGCGAGTATCACAACCGGTGCCCAATGCCGAGTACCAGTGCCGGAGCTAGGCCTGCTCCTCGGCATGGGGGCAGGCGAGGCCCATGGGTGCTACAAGCCACCGGCCTCATGCCCGCAGCCTTAGGCCGATAGGGGCTGTAAGCCCCCGAACGCCACCGAAGCCACCAGGCCAAATCTCACGCCAACACAGGCGAGGGAATAGATTTTGGAATTCTTGGAAGAGGCATCGTTGAAGGCAGGGTAGTAAGGAAAAAATGACTTCCGGAAAATATAGAATTCACGTAGTGATTCAGCACCTAGCTTCACCTTACTAGGTTTCAATGACTCATCTATAATATATACACATGGTTTGTCGGCTCAAAGCATTCTCATTGGTTGATGGTGGTACGTACCATCTTACTATGGCAAATTACAGAATGCTCATTGGTTGGCAGATGGTCTTTTTCAGTCATGATTAGTGAACTGTGGCGCTTTGCTTGAGTGTGGCTCTCACAACAGCTATTGGTCAGCACTCTGAGCTGGCTAGACGCAATCTGGGTGGGCTGGCTCTCAACTTGGTGGAAACAATCTAGACGCGTTGGCTGGATGCGATCTGGACGGGCTCGCCCTCTGGTAGTTGGACGCAATCTGGATAGGCTGGCTCTCGAATGTCTGGAGCCGATCGAGACGGGCTTGCTCTCTACTGGCTGGATACAATTGGACGGGTTCGGGTGGCTGGACATGATCTGGACGCGATCTGGACGGGCTGGCTCTCGAATTTCTGGAGACGATCGAGATGGGTGGACGGGCTAGCTCTCTGCTGGCTGGACATGGTCAAGATAGGTTGGCTCTTGGTCAACTTAATATGATATGGACGGGCTGACCTTGGTCAACTAAATATGATTTGGACGGGCTGACTTTTGGCCGGCTGGAGACGATCTAGACAACGCTGACATACTCACTCTGAGATGGTTCTTGGCTAGCTGGATGCGATCTGCACAGGCTGGCTCTCAGCTAGCTGGACGCAATCTGGACGGGCTAGCTCTTGGCTGCCTGTATGGGCTGGCTCTCGGCTGGCTGGACGTAATCTGGACGGGCTAACTCTGCACTGGCTGGACGCAATCTTGATAGGCTGGCTCTCGGCTGGCTCTCGGCTGGCTGGACGTAATGTGAACCGGCTGAGAGCTGGCTGGATTTCATGGGTTTTGGGGTTTAGAATTCTTTTTTACCGAAGGGGGCGGCGAAGCCGCCACCATACCTAGTAGGTACTATACTATACCACATATCAGATAATTCATGTTTGATGTTGCGTGTATGGTACAAAGAGTCTGAGAGAGATAGACTATCAGATCTAACTGCAGAAGTCCGTCTTGGGGCCAACCATCCAAGATGTTATACGTAGCAATTGTCTCACAACTCTCAAATAGGTGATCGTTGCTCAAGATATTGACCGCTACTGAAGCACACCCGGTATTACAATACACTTTTCAAAGATTCCAAGGTGATATATGCTACTGAACTAATTGCGAGATCTACTTGCCAGGAATCCAACAAGGGATGAGTAGTCCACGCGTACACGCTTGTTATGACTATAGGTATCCGTATGTTGGAGAGGTTGTTGGGTTTGTACTGTTGACAAATGATCTGCCCACCGCCCACCAGAGGTTGCCTTTCCTGTGCGATCTGTGGAGATAGTCATCGATGTGATATCGTCGTTACCAGCCGTGACTTGTACTGCTGCTCCGATACATGCATCAGAACGGATATCATACTTGCCGGGGATGGAATCCATACTCTGTGAAGCGCTTAGGTAGCTAGTAGGACGGTCAGGATTGGAAACCTGGTGATAATGCGACTTCAGCAAGAATCAAAGTGAACATTTCGGTAGGTGTACCTGATTCTCTTGTTTCATTAAACAGCTGATATTAGTGCCGGTATCCTGATACTAGAAATCAAATATGAGCGAATAGTGATCAATGGGGCTTAGAGTTGGACGCACTTACAACTACCTCTTGGAAGCCATCAATAACGTTCTTTAGTTTATCAAATTGCCTCTTCCAACGTTGTGACTCTTTGCGTGTCTTTTGCAGGCAGTTGTGGAGGTGTTGAACTACCATACGAGACTCCTGCAGTTCAATATCTCTGGTAGATAGTTTCTTGTTGGTTGACGCAAGCTCGGCGGCGGTGTTTGTGTAGGCGTTGAAGAGCTTTTTATACTCGTTGTCCCGCTCTTCGGGGGAGCGAAACTGGGGGCTCGCCATGGTAGCGAAGATTTGACTGAAGGGTGAAAGGGTGGGGGTTGATATGTATGTTGTTCATCAGAGGATATGGTTTACGTCGACAAAGACAGCAGCCAAGACCTGTTTGACCACTCCGAAATCTCGTCCATAACCGCAACTACTTAGCCGTCACAACCCGCCGATCACCAACATAGCCAGTGTCTTAACCACCACCGTCTTATTCTAATACCAAACGATTCCTCGCTTTCACTAGTAGGTATCCCCACTCTTTGACATAGGTACAATCACCTGCAGGCTGCGCATCATTCATGCAACCTGACAGGGACTGGTACAGCACCAACAAGCAACAACACGTATGTTAAGAGCCAAACTCCGCATGACCAGGCGTTAAGACAGTCTACACAATTTAACCAATGCCTCTTACCATGTCAATGAAGTGGCACCCGCCGGTATGTTCCAGATGTGGGCTCGTCAGAACCCCTGTACTGACCCCAGCTGTGCGGAAGAAGTGTTGACTCAAGATTTAGCCCAAGGCCTTAACACGTCACCTCCTCGAAATAAAACAGCCTAATCATCCTTATGTCGCGACCTATCTCGGCATACAGCCAGAACGTGAAGTTTGGACCTGTATTCCCAGACTTTGACGAAGGAGAGGGTAGTTACTTTCATACGCTATACATTCAACATCTTTGCTCGCAGGTGATTATTCTCACCAGGAAGGCGCCTGAAGATACCGCAACTTTCCTATTACCTCCCTGAATGCAACACGTCTGGGTAGTCTTTTACTCGGCTGCCCCAAAAAGAGCAAATTTTATCTTGCGTATTCCGACTTTTTCTGGGCTCCTGGCTGGTACCAGTCACGTTTATTGACCCCAAGCCCAGTTCAGTGTTCCTAAGCGGCCTAGTCCGGCTGGTCTAATCTGTGGGCGGCTGTGATGGCCCGGCTGGCCGGCAGGCGTTTTGCGGCGTAGGCTGTTTAAATGGAGGCGGGGCATGGCCTGCGCCAATGCAGGCCTCAGGTTTTGCGGCCGGGCCGGCCTGATCTGCGGGCCACTTAGGAACACTGGCCCAGTTGAAGTTTCCTGATTAACGTAGTGAATTGTTGTACACTGACCCAGCATAGCATCTCCCCTGGTGCTCGCTATCTAGGCTACAAACATTACTAGGCTACCTTCAAACTCTCACGGCTGCAATACTATGATATGTTCGCCAAATTGCATGAAACGGACGATTTTACACGGCATGGAATAGATGTCGTACAACGGAATTGCATTTTCCTATGAAAATCCACGAATATATTCCAGTGAGGGGCATATCGATTGCTATTGACCCTTACTGTTACCGTGTTCTATGACAGTCTATAGGGTACACCACCGTGCATATCAGTCCTTTGATATCAATTATTACGAATACTGTCAATGTTTGATGGCTGTGAACCACATAGCTTTAAACTGCATAGCGTATTGCACGCTTCAACCGGCATCAACTTAGTACGAGTGAATTAGCAAGGATGCTCCTGCTGTCACGTTCGGTACACTAGTGTCATTGTGCAGCTAAATGGAGTTCAATCCTTTGAAAAATGCGTTCGTAACACACCTCATACCAGATCCTACAGACAAACTTACAATTAATTACTAGCATTTTCGAAACCTACAGGTCTTCAATGCATTCGATGCGGTTGTTCGAGTAAGGGTTAGGTGTCCGGATACCTCAATGCTGGCAACTTTCGGAGCGGGGAAATTGTGCGGGGTAGGAGGCTCAAGCTCAAAATTACAAGTTGCCGAATTGAAACAAGGCTGTCTCTGATATTGACACCGCTCAGAAGGAAATATACGTAGATGGCTTTATAAGACAGATCATAAATTGAACCAAAAGACCCACTACAAAATATTTCCATGAAATAGACTTTACTTACATATTGAATATTGAATGGAGGCTAATCGAGTGGCGTCATGACACAAGTAGCCTCGGTGTTCCATTGCGTTCGACGACACTCCATATCAAACCTCCCCATCTCCTACCACACAACACGATAATGGCCTCCCCACTCATCGCTGAGCCTGCCTTCGTTCGTGGCGTCTTCGTTCCTGTCACCAAGGTAAATTTGTCATTTACAACTCCATAAAACACTCGTTTACAAGCAATTAGCCTGTCGAAAACCCGACAGACTTTCTGAATCTGGATGAGTGCCCGCTAACGTTTCAGTCGCCCTCTCCACCTCAAGAATGCACCTCTGTACTTACCCCACGTCCTTTTGTGTGTTCTGGACTGACTTAGATCTATAGCTTCGCGCCGCGCAGTCGATGGTCTCGGGTACTCTGTCGCAGTCGCTATCTTCGTTGATGGCAACCGCTGTACCTATTTTCCTCCTATTTCTGCGATCACACGTGCTGACACCCGCTAGGGGATAAGTTTTAAGAATATTGCGACACTGGAGGCGTGTTTTCTGGCAAATATGAAGATCGGAATGCTACTATGGCGTGCTACAAAAGTGCAGGACCATAATGCGATTGAGTTTGTCCATGTCGCGATGAAAGGGCTGCTTTTAGTTCCGCTTGATGCGCGGGGGGGCAAGGGATGTATCTGTGGGGCAACGTAATATGTGGGATATGGCGGAAAATATTTAGTACAGATGGATGCGTTTTATATGGTGGATGATACCAGGAGACGATCTTGGGTGTTTTAAAATCATGTGGCTTTCTCTCTAAATGCTCAGAGACTTGGGCTCTCGTTTTAAAGTTTTAGTCGAATGCAACCCCGTGATTTTCAACGAATAGACCTAACAGGCTAGAACGCAATTGTGACCAGTAATATAGTCTTGATGGGTTGTGTCTATTTCAATCTTCAATACTATGATGCCGTTCATTCCTATGTAGTAGTGGGATAAAGTCAAACGGAACTGTTATTAATGCGTTCACTCTCTGAATGGTACCTGTCCAAGTTTACCATGTTTTACTACAATCTTGCACAATGTTAACCTACATTTGTGCTGCTAGATCACTGACTAATAACTTGTCTGCATTGTAGTCAGATTTGTAGCTGACTTTCCTGCAGGGAACACAAGTCAAACGAACGTGATCAATATATTGCTTGAATATCGTATACCTAAGAGTGGCAATGTAGAATATATTGTCATGCCTCTACACAAGACCGATCATCAGCACGATATATGTTTAACAAACAACCATGAACTCTGCTTCATATTGTTTATTCTAATCCAACCACATATGTCTGGCCTCTTCAGCCACTGTTATATTCTACCTTTATCTTGTGGTGGGCCTGATTCTCGCATCGTTTGTCATTACAAAGGCAGTATTTAGTGCATATGCGACCGGCTTCAACACAGCGGCATTGAAACAGCGACTTCCACACTAGCAACTATACAAATGACGGTGCTGTTCTTGTTTACCAGCCGGGCAAAGGCTGTTGAACGCAAAAGAGAAAGAACCAAGAAGCTCAATTGTCTATCGATCCAAAGAGAAGGAAAACTATGGACTTATATACGAAAGAATGAGAAGGAAAACTCAATGCCGACTGTCAAAGCCGGAGCCCAATGCCGAGTACCAGTGCCGAGCCCTCCTCCTCGCCATGGGGCAGGCGTGGCTGGTGGGGGCAGGCGAGGCCAATGGGGGCCGTAAGCCACCGGCCTCATGGCCGAGCCCGCCAGCACCGAACACTAGGGAAGCCACCAGGCCAAATCCCTAGTCAACAAAGGCAGGTGAAATGGCTATATTTACCTCAAGTGTATCTTCATACATTTCGATATGGTAATTCTTCTCGTTGAGTTCAGCACGGAGGTTGGCAATGGTGTCGGCGGCTTGCCGAAGTTGCGTATCCTTTTCAGCGACTGTGCGTCTCAGGTTGCCAATGGCTCTTTCTCTCCCCTTAACGGGTTGCCTAGATTCGTTAAGCAACTGGCGGTAAATTTAGCCATTGTCAATCAGATCTTCGCGTAAGTCTCGGTAGATTTCTGTAAATGACTTTGAATCAATCATCAGTCGGTAAGCCGGATCAGATGTATCTGGCCAAGATTTGCCGTCGGCCATATCCCAGTATGGGTCACTGAAGTCCTGTTTATTTGATGATTATGAGTAGATATGTGATGAAGATGTAGTTAGAGACAGGTACTCTAAGTGAGAGGTGGAAGGGATATGGCTTGGCTGTAATAGAGTATATTATACCATGAAACACTATAGACGAACTATCTACCTAGCACGAAATACCCGACCATTCATCACCGATAACTCCCCATAGTACTCACCCTACCAAAGAGTACATCATACGGGCAGCTCATGATTGTCCAATCCATTGGCGTGTCAAAAAGCTCATAACATTGAACAAGAAGCCTGTGAACATACAATAATTATTAACCGGAGCGATGTGTAGTTTTTTTTTACTGTCGGTGTTTGCAAAAATCCATGAGCCTGCACGACCTCCACAGTTACCGTATAGAATGTTTGTATGTATACTCGTACAAACGTTAGTGTTAGCAGACTTACTGGCAATAATAATAACTAGAGAAATAATAGCATAAGCCACCGCTATGTATCTTTTGCAAATAATACGTTAGGTAAAAGTGTGCTGAGGTTGAGATGAATACCTATTATTTTTAGGAATGTGTACGGATTCATACGCTACAAATATACAAACAGTATGGCGGGTATTCAATATGCAATATTTTGGTGGGGAAAATGACCTGTGTAATTTTTCCTAATATCAATCCATATTTTCCATCTTTGAATACCCTTACTACAATAAAAATCATCTAACATACAGTGAAAGCGACGTAAAATCACTCCAAATAGCTGGCTGGAGTGCCTTTAAGGTTTGGATCTATTCGGGTTCAGTGATGGGCCATCCAAGGATGGCCCGGGCACTCCGTAGATGACACGATATCCACCATCAGTGTTCCTAAGCGGCAGCTTTTAAATGAGGGCCGTGATGAGAGCAACACAGAAAGAGCGAAGAAGCTCAAGTGTCTATCGTACAGAGAGTGAAGATAGACATATATAAGGAAAGAAATCATCTCAAGCACTAAGAGCGAATGACTAAGAGCAAAGCACTAATCAGACCCGAGGCTCGCGCGGAGATAGGCACTGCACCAAGCCCGAGGCTCGCGGGGAGATAGGCACCGCACCAAGCCCGAGTCTGGCGGGGAGATAACCTCCGTACCAAGCCCGCTAAGTCTAGTGCATGCCTTAGTCTCAATGGCATGCGGGCTAAAGTTAGTGCCCACCTTAGCTCCCGTAGCCTTCGAGCTAAATCCCTTAGTCAACAGGCCGGGCCGGGCCGAGCCTGCAGGCTTTTCCGGCCGGCCTGCAGGCTATTCTTGGCGGAGCAAAGCATAAACAGCATATATTGTTCGGAAGATACTCTGCAGCCTACACTAAGAAGGCCTCCAAAGGACAAAACATGCACTATATCCAACTCAATCATCGTAGCCCTGCCATTACCGCATTCCATCTACCAACTAGACTAAGGCTTATGCAGGCTAATGCAGGCTTTTTAAATCGGCTGCCCGGTTTTTGATTCAGGCCGGGGTGGGCTACCACTAGTGCAGGATTTCAGAATGGAGGCCGAGCCGCAAAATCCGAGGCCTGGCTAGGCGCAGGCCCGGCCCAGCCTCAATTTGAAAAGCCTGCACTGGCCGCGATTCTGGACGCCTGTTTAGCGGCAGCCAGGCCAGGCTTCTTGCAGGCCGGCCGGGCCTAGCCGCTTAGGAATACTGTCTACGGAACAATGATTAGCCCGCCCTCTGTCCACCCCATCCCCCTCCAGCATAGCCCCATGTCCACGCATTCAATTGTCGCCTAGGAGCCTAAGGTCAGAAGTGTAGTTAGAGGAGATATTACTTCACGCAATGGCTGATATCCTAATTTAAACTTGATGTGGGGGCGTCAGATAGATTCTAGGATTTAAGGGTACGACAGTACTGTAAGATGAACCTGTAAGGAAGAATAGGAATTGCTAAACAAGGGAAGGAAAATTAGTGTATATACGCAACATGAACAATTATCACACTTATCTATCATTTAATTTATTTTCAAACTGGGTTTTCATGTCGGTGTCCTGGGCCAGTCATGCATATGGATCCACAGTTGGGCAAGCCAATGGTGGATGTCGGCCATCTACGGACTGCGCTAGTCCGGGGCATCCATGATGGTATTCATCACTAGACCCAAACAGATCGCGTTCACTCTATGTAGTTTGTTGGACCAAATCCTGGCGCATAAGGAAGCGTACGTCGACTTATGGTGCAGCTGCCAAATTGGTGATGCGTATATTGACTTGTCTATTCACCTAATTGACACGTACACAATAAGTAAAGTGCATGCGGCTCCGCCGCTCAACACGAACCCAACGCCACGTGATCGCCGCTCTCAATATCGGCCCAACATAGTTTGGGCTTAGGGGTGTTGCTTAGGAGTTAAAGAAACTTGAATACCATACTTTTAGGCCACGGTTAAATCTATTATGAACGAAGGAATATAGATGAGCACTATCTCCAATTCACTTTGTCTTCTACCAGTTCTATTTCTCGCTTATCCTCAACGCATTTCGGGTTCCCCTATATTGTGCTGGATAGTTAATTCAACCTATACACCCGCATATACACTGCCCAATTGTCGTGGGTTCCTGGCGGTTGGGTGTAGGTATTTCTGTTGCATTCTCTCCGCAAATTCGTCGGGAAGTGAAACTAGTTTTGCGGTTGTAAATTGTATCGCTAGTTGCTGCGTTCGCATTCACCACCTCCTACCTACCACGGCTAGCGATACTAATATTCACCTTTTACTCCATATATTCTCGGTTTAGATGGATTCGAGTCAGGTTGTAATTCGAAATATGTACAAGGGAAATTTATTAGCCGGACAAGACGAAGCCGAATTCCAATAAGGAAGCGTAACAAATCCGACTTAACACAGCGTGTAGGAGATTATAAAGATCGTGCCGTCCACGACCCTGTCCCTACGATCTCGCGTCGCAAACTCTGACTACTACTCATCAGGACAAACCTGTTGACGATACAGTTCCTTCAGCCATACACTCCGTTGCCTTTCCCAGCCGAGAACAAAGAAGTTAAATAGCAAGCAGACCAGATCTGGGCGGTGAAGAAAAAATAGGTGGAACGGTGGTTGTTGGAGGTATAGCAGGTAAATCATAATGATGAGGGTGGAAACTCATTGTTGCGGGGCCGTGAGTGGAGTTGTTCGATGTACATGCCGAACAAAACTAAAACCTCCAGTGGATGCAACCATGCAACCTGATGAGACAATGTAGGTGTCCGCCACGATTGTGGAATCCTGAGGGCAATGAGGGTGGATGGTACGCAGCGCTGTTACCGAGGTGAAGTCCGAGGTTAGGTGATGTTTAGGTCAGAGGGTCTGAGGGGCTTATTGAGTGCATCGTACGCCACTGCAACACATTTCACTTGCGTCAATCATTCTATCATTTGCTTCATAATCTTTACTACACCAATACTCCCTTCAACCACGACACCGCCACGTATTCCTGAGTTTCGGCACTGCTCATTATTTTGTTTTCTTTACGTCACGGTCCGGCCGTGCTTTCTAGGTGCCTACGCATTTACCGGCATGTTCACAATCTAACCTTCGCCGAACTGCTGGATTATAAACCCGCTAACATTTGCAACGACTACACCATTTCCAGATACAGCTCGGTCACTCCATGAGCGGCCATGACCGTTTCAGCTATCTTCCTCTAGAACTATTCGAGGGTATAATTGGGCATCTCCAGGTAGATGATTGGCGAAGACTCTCGCTAGTATGCGTCCGATTCAAAGTCCAAATTGACTCCCACATACATCGACTTCTCAACATGCTGCCGGCAACCGAATCCAACTGGATTCTTGGACATCTGTGCTTTCACAACGAAACAGTACTTCTCAGGCGCCTCCTCCTGTATCTCGTACCCGCCAACTCCCCTTCACCATTGAGGCCTCGAACACTCAACGATTGGAATGTTTTCCTCTCCATACACGTAGACAAATGGAACCCCAATTGTCCATATACTTTACCGGTAATACAGAACATACTTAACCTTTCAGAAAGCAGCCAGGACATTGTTGCAAATGAGCTTTTCCGCAGTGGAAATCCCCCAACGGTTGCAGCAATGTTTGGAAGAATACAATCGTTAGTGGTACTTATTTCCGACGGTCGTGCTCCGTTCTTGCCTTCACTATATGCTGCAGTAAGATGGGAGATGGGTAATGGAGTCAAGGATGGTGATTTTCTCCCTGCCCCTCTGCCGAGAAGACGAGATACGTCGATTGTTGCTACGTGGTTCATACCCAGATATAACCCAACGTCTAACAGAGACTGGTTAAATAACGCACGACATGACGCGCGGAACGGGCCGCGACATACGGGAATCGTACAGGTGGCCATGGAACGGAATGATATACCGGCTGACTGCAAACGCATCATTTTATGTTTAAATGAATTGGCCCAGTTTTGGTGCACGGGAGGGAAAACTATCATACTCAATTGCTGTTTGGCCGTGCCCTCAAGCTTCCGTGCGGGACACATCCTGAGACGACTATTGTCAGTTATGAGGGGCCAGGGGAGTGGATTCCTATCAGTCGCAATTGTTTATTTATCATATGGTTTCGTATGGACATTCCAGGAAGCTTTTTCACCTCGAAGACGATTTCAGATTGTTCACCATGTATTGATTGTGTGGCTGGAAGAATGCGGACAGCTGTTCCAGCAGAGGATAGCAACCCAGGACAGGACACAGGCCGGTAACCTTGAGTCATGGCTAGAAATGGCGACTTCTGGGCGACCGAGAGAGATTTGGGATTCATTCTTTGAAGATGATGTACCAGCGGATGAGGATGGTGTGCAACATGTTCTTCGCCGCCTGATGTAGGTGGGACTTGTGCTACGGCTTTATGTTCCTGGGTTGGCGATAGTTGCTATTCGCCATGGCATTTTGACATCTTCTGTTTCGATGTTTTTCTTTACTGTAACGAGTGCAGTTGATTAATCATGTTTCGGTTAGTTTTGGACCGCTGAATGTGGAAAATACCGCTACATCTTTAGGTAATCCATGCAATTGTGCAAGTTATGACTTACCAGCTTTGTAACATGATTCAAAAACTGTAGTCTATTGAAATTGGAGTGGTTTTCGATGGCTCCACTAGTATTGAACTACAGCTCACCAACCCGGCGCTGAATGCGCGAAGAAGTAGTGGAACCAGGGATTTAAACTGTCTAGAGACTACAGCCTTTCGGGGGCCAACATTACTATCCTGTCTGGGGCATCATTTTTGTGGCCTGGCCAGTTCAAAGAGGGATATTTAGCCCCAGAGCTCCGTATGGATACCTCTAGGTGGCCGGCGGCTAGCGGGGTAGGCATCCAGATATCAGGTGCTAGGTCCGTGCCGGTAGACGGTAAAGTTAATGGTGGGGGTCCTTAATTCTAGCGGCGGTTGGTGCAACTTTGCCAGTGGTGGGCTTAAACTAGCCGCAGTGGGTATCGTGATGGAGATGTGGGCCTAGTACGACAAATTATAGGAACTAATTTTTTCCACCGCTTCTCAGAGTTGACTATGAATGCTTCGGTGACAGTCGGACCCAGTACATATAGTCTAAGAGACGCTTGTCCGAGTCTTATCAGATCAGTATTCTCTGCCCGGAAAGTTTCAGCTCCGTCTCGGGCAGAGGCTTGCCCAGACAGGGCGGACTATTGAGATACCTACGTGGACCTGATGAGTGGTCACCTTTTGACTTCAAGGCTGAAACTGGAAGTATATAGCCCTGAAAATCCAAACCCAGCCGGAGCGCTCATATAGCCACCAGATAGTTAGTAGCTGAGCCACTGCACAGGATTTGCGCCACAGGAAACAGTATTTCATATGAATACCTTCGCGATGATGTGAATGGCTTCCCTATATAGCCACTAGAAAAGATGGTTTCTGCATTTAATACCATAATTTTGATTTGAGTAATCAGAGGGTATGTTTCAGAACGAGTGAAAAGATTGGACACGCAGCCAACCCTCCCCCAGATTTAGCCCTAACCCATCATCAACCTCTTCATTCTCATCATACTCTGTGGATTTGTTACATCGTTGCCCTTATCTAAAGTTTGTTCAAGCAAATTATAATGGAATCAAAAAACATTCTCCAGCACAATATGGACATATCCACTTCTCACTTACGCGCAGTTATTGTGTTAAACTGGCATCACCCACTCCGAACCAACAGATGATTAGATAATTTGGAGCCATCTTGAATCCCAAACAGTTCAACCTGAAGAGCAGTCTCTGCGTTGTTCAACACGGATGCTCATCCAATGTTCATCCGACACAAAAGGAATGTCTCACACTGCCGCGCGTTTATCCTGAACCCAACAATGCATTCAACAAGAACCTTAGCTCGTTGTGTATAACCGTTCTCCTTTTCCTTCATTGTCTCAAAAATCCAAAACCATGTCTCAACCACAGCACCCCACAATCCCAGCCTCCACCAAATCAGACCCCTACATATCCCTCACCAACGAGGCCGCCTCCGACCTCAAAACCCTCTGCTCCATCCAAACCTCAATCGAAATAGCCCAACACACCCGTCTCCTCAATCTGGACGGCAAAAATATTACTGCAGTGGCCGCGCACACTGCGCAACTCGCCGCCGACCGCCGCTTCCTGAAGGCCCAGCACGAGCTTCATTTACTTCGTGAAGAGCAGAGGAGGGAGAATTTCGCGGTACTGCATAAGCGTGCTTCGGACATGGCGAAGATGGTCTCGATTGCGAGTGGGGACGATAGGAAAAGGTGGGAGGAAAAACAGAAGTGGGAAGGGGAGATGATGGAGAATTGGAAGAAAGAGATGAAGGAGATTAGGGAGGAGGCGGTAAAGTGTTATGTGGAGTGCGATGAGAAGGTGAGAAGAGTTTTGGACGAGGTCGCGAAGGAGGTGGGGGACAAGACCGAGAGATTGGTGGAAGCCAGGGCGGAATTGTTTCGGAAACAGGCGGAGAGGCCGCTGGAGAGGTCGCAGAAGCTGCTGGAGAGGTTACAGAAGATGAGAGCTAGTGGGCTGGTGGTGAAGGGGAAGTAGATCAGACATTTGGAGTTGGAATGTGTTGGACATTTTGGATAGTCAAATCCGTATGAATAGAAGACAATATATTTTGTTGCAAAAATTTTTGTTCCCCATCCATTTATTTCAAGACTAAGAGAACAGTCATCTTCCCAACATTGTGGACTATATTTTAATGTTGCCACTTAAATTTCTTGAAGTGTGGGCGCTGGCGAGCAAGCAGCTCGAGTGATGATCCATGCAATGCAGCACATTTTTGGGTTCTGCCCTCATATATACATCGCTGCACAAAACCACCTTACCTCAAACCAGATCACCTTCATCATAGGCTATCTCTCACAAGATCTATTTGCTAGCACAACTACGACAATGCCTCCTCGCTCACCACCGCCATCTCCTAGCTGTCCAAACAAACGCCAACAACGCATCTCCTCATCCTCATTTCCGCTTACCCCACCTCCCGTTGATAGTTACTCTTTCATATACTACTCCTTTGCCTGCTTCCCGCCTTCGTCAGGCTTTCCGGACCGCATCCTTGAGCGCTACAATCAGCACTTTAATGCCACTTTCAAGGCCATATATCTTCCTAAGTTCGATGCGATTAGGAACTTCCATGCCAGGGTGATTGAGGCACTTTGGTATGGCTATATGGCATTGCAGATTCACTACGACGATACTGACCGGTGGTTAGTGAATACTTTGCTTTCGAGAGGCTTTTTCCTCATATTCCGGCCGAATGGAGGAAGGAATTGTGTGAAGCCCTCTTGGTGGAGGCGAAAGAGAGATCAATAAAGGAGGTGGAGTGAACAAAAGATGGTAGAGGAAATGTGAGCCGTTCTTAATTGCGTCTGAAACCTGGATGAAATGAACATTTGGCCGCAGTATTCAAGAGGGGTATTGAGTTTTTCGGGATACCGATATTTCGTATCGTGTTGAAGAGGGTCATATCGACGGTCATGCTGTGCGATAGCAAGCTGGAATTTGATCAATTAAAATTTGCCGATGTGAATAGGATGTCCGTAAACTACGGATTGTTGTATTCATTGTGTGATAACCATCTGCTGCTACCAATGAAAACGTTCTTACGGATGTCAAATTGTTAACAGGAAAAACAAATGCACACCACGGCCTCTCGATGTTGAAGAACCATGGAATCCCTCGCATTTGACAAGCTACCACTAGTTACACGAGACAGGCTTCTGATAGTCCTTTTTAGGCTGGGTTAACGAAAACCCACAAACTGCCATTATGGAACGAAAGACCGATCATGATGCGAAGATAGGCTGTCTCAATAAACACGCCATACATGTCAAGCGACAACTATCAATAACGACGAATATTCTTTTCGTCTTGGCGCCTCAGATCCTGTCTGGATTCCCCCACTTGCTCCCGCTGCCTTACTATAGCAAACCACTGGTGCCACAACAATGAAATTTGTCCGTAGTCACGACCACTGATTAACAATAATTAGATAACACGATCCCTTGTTGTCAGGGTATTTACTCATCCCAAATGTGGGTGGAGCTAACGTAACTACGATTGCCTACGTTTTCGACTGACAGTATTATGCCACCATTCCGTAATAAATGCAGATTATGAGAGACAATTATCGTTGCTCGACGTTATACATCAATGAAACGACTATATTCAGCATTCAGCTAGCAAAGACCCTCGAAATGCTTTGAAAATTTCGATATTGGCACGCTCCCGAGCTTATCCGCAAAGTCCTTAACTATTCGCTATTACTTGTCTCAATGTCCTCAAAATCAGAAATACTTCCTTCTCTTGGTTGCCAAACACACCCCAAACCACCACGACGACTTCCATGTGCGTTCACACCCACATGGGAGACATTTTGTCGAAATTCCCTGTTGTATCATCAAACTATCACTTAGGCCACGGAATATACAATTACAGCTCTTATTATCGAAGAAATTATCCAGGCAAGCTTGTGACACTTTGTGGTTGCATTTTCCCGTCACGATCCCTTCGTGGTATGGTTTCGAGATGTGTGGACACGGATGAGGCCGGATTTTTGGAAGGCATCTACATTTCCAAGGAGGGTGGTTGAAATGGCAGGCGCAGTCGAAGGTGGGATGAGTGGAAGCCAGTGGGTGGCTTTTTGCCATCTTAGGAGTAGAACAATACGTGGTATTAGATTCCGGATAACGACAAAATAGTACTTGTAGGCTTTTAATGACTTTGGTGCCCACTGAGGTTCATCATGGGCGATCCATAGTATACTTCACTACCACAATTTCAAGTTGAACTAATGATTCGGGATCGGTCATCTCAGTTCGTCTACTCAATGGATTTCGAGTCCCCGGACACCTCATCATAAACGCCCTTAGTGACACAGCAAAAGTTTGATGACGACACATTCAAGTTGGATGACTATTGGATATGACATAATCTTAGCGGAGTCATATACAGCGAGTACAGTACACCGCTATCTGCATGCATGATCACTCGACAACATGGCATCGAGTGCTCGCTAGTGATGCGCGACCCAATTCGCGGGATTTTCAAGTCTCCGGACACCCTTGTCAATGATTAGATGACTCCAATAAGATTATGTGTACTCCAATGGTCATTAAACTTTGATTTGGAGCTACTGAACTCTGGATGTGTTGTTACCAAGGGCGCGTAGAATGGGATGCCCCGAGACTTAAAAATCTGACGAGTACTCATGTCTTCGGACACCTCATTATAATCGCCCTTGGTAACGTCGAAAAGTTGGTGACTATACACCTAGTTTGGATAACTACTTAAATATTCAATAAGACTTGATCTTATAATTTACAGAGGTATCCGGACACTAGAAAATCCGGCGAGTATTCTCGCCGTACAATGATAAACTTTCCTGACATAACCGGAGCTATAAGGAGTACCTCCACGTCCCGCAATCTCAGAGGGGAAATATTGCGTCTATTTCATGTTGAAACCCGTTGAAGGGGTGGCCAGCGGCGGTGTTCAACTTGTTTCCATTGATTAGGAATATATATCTGATTCAGTAAAGGAGATATTCTTCACACTTCATAACCTAGCGCAACAAACAAGCGGTAGCGCTGCTTTTGAACTCTCCCCTGGTTATGGCACTCGTAAAACATGATCAAACAGAATTCAACCCCATCGGAGCCACTAAAATGCTACGCCAAGCTACTGTGTGGTCACAACATTGCGAATGCGTGCTGGACAAGCAATGGGTGGAATGTTATTCGGGTGAACTCGAGGAGTTTGAGTTCAGCAAAACGGATAATAGACCCAACATTCACGATCTCACCAATGATGAACCCCCGACGTGCTGCAACTGTGTCGGCGAAGATGAAGAAGCGCCACGGGAATGTGCGGAAGACAGCCGAGATAATGTAGTCCAGTTCGTGTTCTGCCACAATGATCGATATTTAGGGTTATTTAATTAACATTTCCAAGGTCATTACTTAAAAACCATAGCCCGAAGACACCAACACATACCAGCTCACTCTCTGCCCCCACTTCAAATACACCTGAACAAAGCCCACCAAACCATTCCGGAGGCAAATATGGCGTCCACAGAGCACCGATTTCTCGGGAAAATCCAAGAAAGGCAGCAAAGATTCGGCGAGAGTTTCTTGAAAGCCGCCAACAAACTGCGGAGGACCTAGTGCAACATCTGGATAAATCTATTAATCACGGAGGTGTGGGACGGTACTATCAGCGAACAGGGCACGGGATCACAATTTATTGGCGCACTCAAACTTCATTTGAAGGAGGATCGGCAAAAAGTGTCATAGGAAGAGCGAGCCTTCACACCGGCATCATTCAACTCTCAGAAGATTACCTCACTGATATTGGTAAGTACTTGCACTGAGACAACCGACATCATATGCCTGATATCGCTCATAGATAGACTAAGGCGGACGGTGGTGCATGAATTTTGTCACCTTGCTGCGTGGGTATATAATCGGGACATAGCTGACCATGGTCCACTTTGGCAAAACTGGGCCCGGAATATTTCTCGGCAATTTCTTCCACCACACATACATATCACTAAATATTGTCGGATCAACATGGTCAGGAACTTCCATTTTTACTGTACGAAGTGCGGTAAAGTCCAAAAATTGGACAGAAAGCCTAGAAATTGGCAGTACAACTTGGGTTGCAGCAAGTGCGGGCGTACTGGCACCTTGCAACAATACGAACCACCCCCGCCGGAATCAAATCCATGGAATTCGTTCACCCAAGCTAATACACCGAGAATTAAGGCCGAAAACCCTCATGCTACCCCGATACAGGTCCAACGGATTGTCAGAGAAGCATACTGGAACTTCAAAGGCTCAGCCACTAAGTCAACCCACCACCCCCGCCCAGGAATAAATGACGACGAAGACATACCAGGTTCCACTCGCCTATGAGTAAGACATCGTCAAAGAAGGGTGCTAGAGTTGCTTCAATTTACATGGCGTGCACCAAGAAATAATATCCGGGGGACTGGTTTATTGAAAATACGGAAGTATCTACGTTTCTCTTACTAATATTTGTACCTTTCATTTGTATATCTCCATACAATTAGATGGTACTTTATGGATAAGAATAATGTGGTGTGTTAATAACTTTTAATACTGTTGTTATCATTTTACAAAGTGTCTAGAAAGTTCTGGTTAGAACATGTCTAGAACCTTCTGTTTAGTTCCATTGGAAAGGGATTTATCAGCGCTTATCTTTATCGAACGTGCCTGGATTGATCTGTTAGATCGTTTACAGTTCTTATGTATTTTTGTACAGTTGCAGAGTTTTTCTCTTCCTGTTTTAGTTATTGATCTGCGACTGCGATCATGGACAATCACTTGTTCATTGTTCAGTATATAGATACTGTTTGTCCGGTCATAAAACAGTTCTTTAGATTTACTCTGACATCAATCAGGAATAATACAAATATCTCCTGTCGAATTCTCTTCTGTATATATATGCTTTCTCAACAGTTCCTAACTTCGTTATTCTCGCTATACTCCTTCTTTACATATGTCTTTTGATATTTTCATAAATTTCATTGCACTTGGGTCAGCACATTCTATTAGTTTATTAGCCTGGATGAGCGATACTGTATCAGAACCTGAATATCCTCATCAACCTGTTAAGCTTTTCGAAACTCTGATTGAATATCCAAATCAGATGCCTCCGAAGAATTACCATCACAATCAACACTTACATCTTGTCCAACTACACCAAAAATAGTTGACGGAACTTTCTCCTCAAAGAATCAAATGTTCCCATTTTCAGCATGAGTCAAAAAGCAAATGTGAGTAAATGTAAAACTAGATAATATCAGTCAACAAACTGGTTACGAATATTATTGGATATGGAGTGCGTCAATCATGATTATTCTGAATGGGAACATGGTGTACCAAATTGTGGTGGACGGTTTGTCTCCAGCACAAGATGCTGATAATACTGAGATTGATGCAAATGAGTATCTATGTTATACCCCATTGACCATATTCAGTCAGGTGGTCTCACAAGACATTCTGGAGAAGATTGTGGAACATGAGAAACTACACCAAATATGGACCTAGCTTTGCACGGAATATGATAGACATTCAGCTTTTGCACTAGTTTTTCAGATAATGAATCTAGTCTCCCTTCTTACTCAGTACTCTGGCAAGAATTTGTCATATTTTATATCCAGATTTGACTCCGAGTGGCTCCACCTCAAGAAACTCTTGAAACCTCCTCGGATTCGTATAGGACAATGTTAACGGCATTCCTGAAGCAAGATTAAGTCAAGCGAGATTTTTAGTTCTGTCTTGTGATTCAGCACCATAAAAATGTCGTTGATAATCTTATGACAAAAGATAGTTCAATGTAGGCTGATGTTAAGCAATGACTAATGGATATCGACAGGTCCGAAACTGAGGATAATTCTTCCCTGCATACTTCTACACCCTCAGGTAATAAGAAGAAGGGAAAGAAACCTGTCAAAGAAAATTCCTCCTCCTCCTCTACAAATCCGAAAACTTGCACCTGGTACAAGAAGTATATTCCTGGAAAGTCAGAAGGACATACCTGAAATGACTGATTTTGCCTACAATAGGTGAATAAGGAGAAGAAGGAAAAAGAACAACAGAAAGGCAACGAGGAGGCAAACATCACCATGGAGAGTAAGATAAGGAACAAATCCTTCTACTTTAACACAGTCTGTACCGCACACCTGACTTTGTATGCAGAATATCTCCTTAATAATACAAAGTGTTCCGAAATTGTGAAAGCAAGTTTGCAAGAGAGTATGGAGATCAGCGGGAATGGGGATGTGATTATGGAATGTGTCCGAAATGATGGGTCGGTTTCTTCTTTTTGTATTCTTGATGTTTTGCATGTTCCTATGATGGGTCAACCTGTGATTTCCTGGAGAAAGTTAAGGACAAAAGAGTATACTGAGTTTGAAGAGGGAGATTATATTTCCATTAACGAAGGAACAAAAGTTATGTTTAAAGCTGTTCTTGATAGAAATTTGTGTAAAATTCCTGAGATTTCACATTCGGCCAATATTATTTATGATTTCTGGCATAAGGCTCTCGGACATGTTGCGCCATTATCTATGGACAATGCACTGAAGTTGTACTCTGACGCCGACATTGCAGCAAAACCAAATGACTTCATCTGCGACTCCTGTGTTAAGAGTTAAATAACTTGGCTTAGTTGACTATTAACATCGAAGAAAGAATCAAAGAATCTCAATCTTGTTTATTCTGACCTTAGTGGACCTTTTTGGTTCTGTCATAGGTACTTCCCTTCACGACATTATTGCAATTAATGATGCCCCAAGTGTCACGTGGGTTTGCTTCATAAAACTACAATCAGAGACTACTAACATTATCAAAGTTTTTTTTACATAGATCAGATTTCAACACCACCATCTCCCGAAAGCTTTTTCAACAGATAATGGTAGGGCGTTTGTGACTAAAGACTTCAAATGGTTTTTTGAGGTAAAGGGAATTACGCAAGAGTTAACTTCACCTTATTCCCCTGAGTCAAATGGTGTCGCGGAACATTTCCAGAGGACAATAGGCGCAGCACTATAACGTATGCTTGAAAGTGCATTAACCTATGAGATGAAGTTATGGGCTGAGGCTGTGTTAACCTGAGTATAAATAAAACATAGACAATCTCATTTGGCACTGAAGGATCTAACTACTTATAAGGTGTTGTATTTCACCAAGCCATGCATCCACCACCTTCAACCTTTCGGCAGAGAATGTTCTATTCATGCCACGTTTTCAAAAATGAAAAGACAGAAACAAATGATCTCTGAGGGCACAGAGGGATATAATTACCAGATATACAAACACCATAAATCATTATAGAGTGTTCCTACCTGATACTAAAAAGACAATAGTATCACTGGATATATTCTTCCCTCCTCTTAAGATAGAAGAGGCTTCACCCTTAAAAGGTTGTTGTGCTGTCCAATTTCTCATTCCTTTACTGTCTTAGGAAACGTCTGTTAACAATCCCTATTCTAATAGGGGAATGTCATCAGATAATCTGTGGAACAAATGAATGAAAGAAATCCTGCAAGAAGCCAATGATCAATTCTATAATGGACATTCAACTATTAATCAACTGATAATGGTTGAATTTAAACAAGAAAAGTACGATGACTTCCTTGGGGCTTCCTATTGGGTTTACAACAATAAGACCATGGCTTATCACGAAACTCTACCCAATCATCTGAATTATGATGAAATTGAATATCTCGATCAATCTGTTCAGACCACTATTCGTGACCAAAACTTCTTTTAAGCAGATGATCAACTTCAAAATTCTCACCAAATATCTCAACTTCCATTGCGATGGGATGCTTCTCCTCCTCCACAAACTATGATCCCACCACCAATTCCATTTGGTCAGGTAGTCACCAATGCTAGAAGGATAGTAAATCCACCTGAGTGCTATATATTCGGGAACCAACCTTCCGATGTTACCAGGTGGGATGCACATCCTCGATCACCTTCTCTCGAAGTACAATATTTGGAAAGACTTGAAGGAAGTCAGTGGGCAAATCTAGGTGTACTCGTAACAGACAAACCTAAATTTTACTGACAAGCCGAAGTGTCACCACAATGGTCAGATTGAAAGAAGGTGTTACGGGGGTGCGTTACCCTAAGTAACTATACTCATATCCCACAACTAAGTACTAAGTTCATGGCTGTTGATCCTATCTTCTGCTATCCAAGGAACTCGATATCGTATCCTTAGGAATAAACTGTAAATATTTCCTCTGCTTATTTGTTAGCGGTTCAGCGAGGATTCTCTCTGAACTTGTATGTGACAATGGATCAATCTTCTTCTTAAATTGTTTCCTATCCTTCCGAGATTTCTGAATGAATTCCTCGGTTTCCTTAGCAATTCTAAGATGCTGATCTGGTGATGAACTATTGGACTGTAGATCGCTAATGTCGTATATTGTATTTTGAACCTGGGATATTCTATCTGGATGAATATGGCCTGATTGGTTATATGATTTTGAATCCTCTTGGATGTCTCAAGGTGTTGCGGATACTTCTTTTCTGCAACAACTCGTATCGATTTGGTCAATTGTATTTTTAGACTTAAGTGTATCCTCTCGTAATGCAATATCCAATCTGCTCTTGAGATTATCGATATGAATTATCACTCCCTGTTCAAGTCCAATAATTGACGCTAGCCACCAAACACTCAGTGCCACAAAGATGTTCTGATGTTGTCTAGCATACGTTATGATCTTCTCGAGGGAGTATGCAATGACGTTGTTGTTGTTCTCAATGGTAATCGTCATTTGGGGTATACTTTTCATCAAGATGCTGGGCTGCCGCTACACAAAGCTAATTAGATTCTTAGGTATAATAATAGGTATAATAATAACGCAATAATAAATAAGGATATTTCTCCACTGGTAGGTAACTGTGTCTTGTCTTTTCATTGCTGGAACAATGTGATCTTTTATAGTCTCCCGAAACCCACTTTAGACTATGATTAATCCCCTCAATGATAGCCAAGTATCTGTGCGTCTTACATTAATAGAATGTGCCATGTAGAGACAGCCACGCATCACTTTGGTTATCCTGTTCATGCATGATATCAATTCGGCTCATAAATCAGACCATAACTTCAACTTGGACACAACGCAATTGTCTTTCATATCGGTAGTTGGAACGCCCACTCTAATGCTATCACATCCTTTGGGTTATTAACTCATCCCAAGAGTAATAACTCATAGTCGTAAGTCGGTTAATATCCGCTGCTATGCCAACGTAGAACTTATCCGCGTAATCAAACTCATTGATTAACATTGGAAAACCAACTCACTCAACTCAATGAACGATATCCGCTTTTTGGCTAGCACCAATGCCATCTTCCCTCAATGCTATATGCTTAGGTTTTCATCATAACCCAGGTGTGCCCCGAAAACGGAGAACTCTTTACTCGCATGAATACCGTGCAAACTTGTTGCATCCGCATAGTATCTAAGAATGAATCTGGTTGAAAACAACTTGCTCGGCAGGACATAGTCCTCTCGATCTGGCAAGTCGCTGCTTCATCAAATCAGCTGCCGTGGCACTTTGCTTTCAATGAATCCGCTAAGCGGATTTGCTTATTCAATCGAGACGTGACTAGTATGCCCCCGCAAAAGAGCATACCATATGATAACTAAGGACCGTTACACTGATAGGAGAGAACCCCTAATATCACCCCCTTCCCTAAGATCGGTGACCTCAACAATGCCGAGTCATAAGAAGTAGACTTTATAATTCTTGCTGCCTGCACATCACAAGTGTGCTTCTCTTCGTATTTCCATGTTCCATTTTATCTTTATAACCACAGCCTGTTTCTCAGTACACTTTTTTTTTCTCAACAACAACTATTCTATAACTGTTGTTTAATAACCTTCTCTTAATATTCCTTCTCTTAGACTTCGAGACCTGTTACATCACCACCTTCCCTAGAAATGGAGTATGCTACATTCTCTGCCATCTTTGCGAACAACATACTGCAAGTTATTTTTATTATTAATAAGTACAGTAAAGGATGTACCTCCTATAATTATACCAATACCACATCAAGATGCGATCGAATATCTTGTAGCGCATTTCATTCATTCCAGTGGTACATATAAACGCTCGACCCTCTACTCCTTTGATGTACTCACAGGTACGTATAATCGATTGTTCATTTACTCCAAAGATCTATTTGAATACCATACTCGTGCATGGATTTATATCTCGACTTAACATACCAAACACAGTCCATTTACTCTCATGTTTTTGGTACACGCAGTTTTCAGGCTGTCGACATATCATACTCCGATAGGTACATATAACTATATTCATAATGCTTTCGGAAATATCTCCAAATGTACAAGAAATGTTCCAAATGATCGACTCTCTTCGCTGTCACAGTATCAACCGCAAGAGGGTCAGCGAGGACAATTTAGAACATGCCCAATATCATTTAGTTATGTTTCCTAAAGTTTTGACCGATAACGTCACTCATAAACATACGTGATGTTGCCTTGCATGAATTCAACAAGATTCATGGTCCCTCATCTAAGAGAATGTCAATATGTTTGCACCTTAGGTATGCTTGCTCGTTTTGTAGCCACTTCACAAACACAGTGGGCGTCGCCCCTGCCGGCAGTACCACTTCAACTTCAATATACCGACAGAGACCAACCGTCCTCTCAAGTCAACTTGGATACCACGTGGGTTCTTCCATATTGCTACGGCTCATGGTCTTTGCTAATGTCCACTTCCTGTTACCTTTCATCATTGTTGACTTAGGCCCTCTGTCTCACATTGTAGTGGAAGGCTCGCGACACCTTGTCAATGATCTGGGGCCTGCCGCATGCCTCCCTAAGGTTTATGCGACCGTGGGACACCCAGTTCGGGAAACACTAACCAAACAGAAGATCAAAGGTTAAGGACACACGCCTTCAAACACCTAAAGTTCTGCCAAGAGGTTGCCTTCAACAAATCTCTCACATCAGATTACCCAATGGAGCTTGTATCGGCTGGTGTTTAATCGGACACTTTGAGACTCTGTTGCTCTTGTCCCTTGGGCTCTATACCTCGAGCTTCTCTAGCGCATGAATTCCGATTAATGAATAGCCTCAAGCCGTGCCTGAGCCTAGTAGACAAAGTCATAAAAGGTATCACGCACAAGCCGTAATCTAGTCATCGCTCATTACTTGATTTATCATGTTGTATAAGATAATGGTATCTTAAGTCCTCGTATGAGAGAGTACCCGGACATTACATAGTATATGTCCGTCCCTTTTTCGTAAAGTAATCCTGATTCCAACTGTAATTATGTTCAATACATAGGTAGGTAATACTTAGCTTTTACCATTATTCCAGTAACAAAATTAATACCACAGGGATCCTAATTATAGCTGTAATTAAGTTTTTGTTTCTTGGATGTGTAGGACTTAATTTGGTAACGATGGAAGTTCGATTAACAATTAGAATACCTGAAGACATTCTACATGTCCTCATTTCGCTTTATTGAAGATGATTTGAATGTCGAAGAGAATACCTGAAGATGTGATACACATTCTCGGTTCTCTTTGTTGAAGGTGATTCGAATGACCATGAGAATACCTGAAGATGTCATACACATTCTCGTTTCTCTTTGTCGAAGGCAATTCAAATGACTATCAGAATACCTGAAGATGTCATACACATTCTGAAGATGTCATACACATCCTGAAGATGTCATACACATCCTTGTTTTTGTTTGTCAAAGGTTATTCGAATGATGATGAGAATACGTGAAGATGTCATAAACATCCTCGTTTCTCTTGGTCGAAGGTGATTTGAATGACGATGAGAATACCTGAAGATGTCGTTAACATCCTAGTTTCTCTTTATCGCAGGTGATTCGAATGACAATGAGAATATCTGAAGATGTCATACACATCCTCGTTTCTCTTTGTCAAAGGTGATTCGAATGACTATGAGAATACCTGATAATACCAGTCCGTATTATTGTTTCATATTTAGTGATCATGATTTGACCGCAAAAATCTTCAAATTTATAATTGTTTTACCCCCGTCTCTTTATGGCATGTCTCTGAATGCCATCATCATACATCACTCCTTTCTCCAATCATCATTATAATATTGGAAAATGCAAAGTATAAAATTAATGTCCATCATATTATCATTGATTACGAAGTAGTATCAATGAAATAATGATGAAATAAATATTACTGAAGTAATATACGAAGGTAATATCCAATAATATTGAAGATATAATTACTGAAGTCATATGCGACAGTAAGATCGACGAAGTAATATTGAAGATATAAATTACTGAAATAATATGTGAAGGTAATATTGAAATAATATAGAAGATATTTATTACCAAAGTCATATGCGAAGGTGAAACCAACGAAATAATATCCAAGATATCAATTACTGAAGTAATATATGAAGGTAATATTGAAACAATATAGAAGATATATATTACCAACGTCATATACGAAAGTAATACCAACGAAATAATATCAAAGATATACATTACCGAAGTAATATGCGAAGGCAATATCGACGAAGTAATATTGAAGATATAAATTGCCGAAGTAATATCGAAGATAATATTGACGAAGTACTATTGAAGATATAAATTACCAAAGTAGTATGCGAAGGTAATATCAATGAAATAATATCAAAGATATGAAGTACTGAAGTAATATGCAACGGTAATATCAACGAGGTAATATCGAAGATATAGATCTCCGAAGTAGTATGCGAAAGTAATATCAACAAAGTAATATCGAAGAGAATATCGACAAAGTAATATCGAAGATAATATCGACAAAGTAATATTGAATATTTAAATTACTGAAGCAATATGTGAAGGTAATATCGATGAAGTAATATCAAAGATATAAATTACTGAAGTAATATGCAAGGTACTATCGATGATGTAATATCAATGATATAAATTACCGCAGTAATATAATAGATAATATCAACGAAGTAATATCGAAGATATTTATTCCCGAAATAATATAATAAATAATATCAACGAAGTAATATCGAAATATTTATTACTGAAGTAATATAGTATATCATCGCACCATAAAATTGGTGGTATTGGCATTTATTGTCGCACCATGGAATTGGTGGTATAGGCATTAAAATATATTGTCGCACCATGGTCTTTAACATCAACTGATGGTCTTTTATAACTTCCAAGGAAGTGACATCCTAGACGTCTAAAGCAATTATCTCAAAATCTGCATTTTTGGAACAACACTTTGCTCAATCAAGATCGGGCTAATGATCACGCTCAATGGCATCCATAAGCTCATCATCGGACCAATTCTCAAACCATTCCCACCACTCAGTTTGCCATGAGTCTCTCTTTTGTCCGTAGGAAAACCACTCGTCATCTACTTCCGGCTCCTCGTATTCATCTGCTATTTCCTCAGAATACTCTTTATTCGCACCTTCATCCCTCCATTGCTGCTTAGCTTCTTTAAGCTCTCTTTCGAATATTTCTGATAATATTCTTTGGCTTCATCCCAGCCATTGTCATGCCCTTCCAAGAACCCTTGGTTATAGCTGTCGGTATAACCACTCTCTTTCCCGTCATTATACATCCTCCAATCGCGAGGTATATATTTGTCAATCTTTGCATATGTGACCAGGATGGATTCTTCGAGTTGGCGAATCTATTCTGGCGATGCCAACCATTTATCATTTTGCCAAAATGAATTGTATTGCATGAGCATAGATCGCTCCATAATGTTTCGGAATTCAATCATTATCATTGACAACTCAATAATGATCAATATATCGTAAGGTCACTTCATCGGAGAACAGTTTAAGTCAACCACTTGCTGCATTTCCCCGGTGATTTATTGTCGCCTCAATAACACCACTGAGTTTTATTTTCCTCCTTGCAGTTACAATCCCACTCGTATGCCCACAAGTGATATTTGTTCCAGTGCTCTTTGAATACTATGCCGTCAATCGCAAGTAATTCGCCATTAATGGCCGATTGTCGATTGTTATCGACCCACGGTTTGGGTGTCTCGGGTTCTGCGTCAAATATTGGATTATCCCAATTGTTTTCTGATGATTGAATAATATTGTATATATTAAACCGAATATATTAAGGGGTTCGTATTCGAATAGATTAGGCGTATATCCTGCCAAATCACAAACGTAAATTGGCATATGGTTACTTCCCTCTGAATATTATAACCTCTTATGAAATGTCGGAGATATTATCTTGTTGATAATATTATGTTTGTCATTCCTGGATATCAGGTCCTTTGTAATATTCCGGAGTATAACAGTGCCGATGAAGATATCCGTGTGTTGTAACTGGTATCCGAATGGGTAATGTAACTGCAAGGTTTGGTAATTTGGTTGATACAACTACCAATCCATATTTTGGTGAATGCAATAAGTTAGCTCCCTGTTTCATAAGTCCCTTATACGACTTCAGCTCTTCTTCTTGCATATGTTGTATAATAAACCTAGGAGTGTAGAGTTGATTGATCATACTATTATGGGGGTGCTTTACCCTACGTAACTATACTCGTATCCTACAAGTAAGTACTAGGTTCACGGCCGTAGATCGTATCTTCTGCTATCCAAGTAACTCGATATTGTATCCCTAGGAATAGACTGTAACTATTACCTCTGCTTATTGGATAGCGGTTTAGCCAGGATTCTCCCTAATCTTGTATGTAACAATGGATCAATCTTGTTCTTAAATTGTATCTTATCTTTCCGAGATTTCTGAATGAACTCCTCGGTTTCCTAAGCAATTCTAAGATGCTGATCCAGTGATGAACTACTGGACTGTAGATGGCGAATGTTGAATATCCTATTTTGAACCTGGGATATTCTATCTTGATGAATATGGCCTGATTCATTGTACGATGTTGAATTCTCTTGGATATTTCGAGGCGTTGCGGATACTGCTTTTCTGCAACAACTTGTATCGATTTGGTCAATCGTATCTTTAGCCGTAAGTGTATCATCTCGTAATGCAATATCCGATCTGCTCTTGAGATTATCGATATGAATTATCAATCCCTGTTCAAGTCCAATAATCGACGCTAGCCACCAAACACTATGTGCCACAAAGATGTACTGATGCTGTCTAGCGTACGTTATGATCTTCTCGAGGGCATATACAATGACCTCGTTGTCATTGTCAAAGGTAATCGTCATTCTGGGTATACTGTTTATTCAGATGTGGTGCTGCCGCTCCACAAAGCTAATAGATTCTTAGGTATAATAATAGGTATCATAAAAACGCAATAATAAATAAGGATATTTCTCTGCTGGTAGGTATCTGTGTCTTGTCTATTCATTGCCGGAACAATGTGATCTCTTTATAGTCTCCAGAAACCCACTTTAGACTATGATCAATCCTCTCAATGATAGCCAAGTATCTGTGCGTCTCACATTCATAGAATGCGCCTCATAGAGACGGCCATGCATCCCTCTGCTGATCGTGTTCATGCATGAGATCATTTCAGCTCATAAATCAGACCATAACTTCAACTTGGACAAAACGCAATCGTCTTTAATATCGGTAGTTGGAACGCCCACTATAATGGTAACATGTGCTTCGGGTTATTAACTCATCCTGAGATTAATAAATCGTTGTCCTATGTCGGTTAATATCCGCTGCTATGCCAATGTAGAACTTATGCGCGTAATCAAACTCATTGAGTAACATGACGAAACCATCTCACTTAACTCAATGAATGATGTCCGCTTTTTGGCTAGCGGCAATGCCATATTCCTTCAATGCTATATGCTTAGGTTTTGATCATAACCTGGGCATGTCCCGAAAACGGAGAACCCTTCACTTGCATGACTGCCGTGCAAAGTTGTTGCATCTGCATAGTATTTAAGAAGGAATCAGGTCGAAAACAACTTCCTCGGCAGGATATAGTCCTCTCGATCGGGCAAGTCATTGATTGATCAAATCAGCTTCCGTGGCACTTTGCTTTCAGTGAATCCGCTAAGCAGATTTGCTTATCCAATCGAGACGCGACAAGCATGCCCCCACTAAAGAGCATACCACATGACAACTAAGTACCATTACACTGATAGGAGAGAACCCCAAACAGAAGGCTATCGATGACGAGTTAAAGTCACTACAGGAAAATGATGTTTGGGATGTAATCCCAAAACCAGCCCTATGGAAAATAATGGCTAGTAGATGGGTATTCAAAGCAAAAGGAAATGCTAAGGGAGAAATCGAACAATATAAGGCATGGTTAGTTGCGCAAGGATTGCTATAAACCTCAGGCCACTATTGCACTGATAGATTCACCCCCATTGTTTGTTAAAATTCCCTACGATTACTACTGGCTATATCAGCACAAAGAGGATGACATCCTCGCCAGTTTGATGTCAAAACTGCATTCATACATGATATTTTGAAGAAATATGTATATATGGATCGACCGGAAGGCAGCAGGTTACACGGAATGGTGGCAAAATTAAAGAGGTCTATTTACAGATGGAAACAATGTCTAAGGGAATGGTACTACCGGTTTGTGGAATACCGAGGACCATTTGAATTTGATATTACTGCTACGGATCCCTGTGTTGTTGTTTGCGAATGTGGGAATCTGTTTTTGGTTATATATGTTGACGATATTCCTCTGCTTGGAGCAACTGGAAAGCTAAAAGACCAAACTATTTACATGTTGAAAACTGAGTTTAATGTTAACCACATGAGTGAGCTTAATAGGTTCCTAGGAAACCAAATAACCTTCACTGAAGTTGGGATCACTCTCTCCCAGACATCATTCATTGATAAGATACTGAACCGTTTTTTGAAGCAAGATTGTAATCCTGTTTTGACACTAATCAGCTCAAACCACGAGTTCCAGGCAATTGAAGAAAATGAACAGCACAGTGATACAACAGCATACCAACAAATGATCTGATCTTTACCGTATCTAGTTACTGGGACGAGACCTGTCCTTTCTTATTCGATTACTCATCACTCTCAATTCAATTAATCTCCCTCGGTGTAGCTTCCCGCAGTTGCAAAACGAGTTCTTCGATATCTACAATGAACAAAACAATGGTCTCTCTTACTTCCCTGGAAGAATCAGACCAAAATCACAGCATATATGGATACATCATACGGAGATTGCTTAAATCTGAGATGAACTTTTTTCGGTTATATTGTCCAACTCGGGGATGCTACTATATCATGGAGATATCGCAAGCAGCGGTCCGTTGCTACCTCTACCTGTGTGGCCGAGTATATGGGAGTTCTTATGACAATAAAACATCATCTCTTGTTGATGTGTGGGACTCAGGGGTTATTGAAAATAGATATATGGTTTGCCCCTTCGTGAGATAGCAATGCCACAATTGACATCGCATATGATCCGAACTGTAAGGACCGATCAAAACATATTGATATTGCAGGTGACTGTAGTCGAGAACAAATCAATCAAGGATATGTTTCAGTGATGTATGTACCTTTGAAAGAAAATCTGGCTGATATATGCACAAAGGGAATGAGGAGATATGTTAATGACCACTTATGATGAAAAATATTTCAATCAAAGTGAGAAGGGGTATTGAAAATACAGACGTATCTACATTTCTCTTAATAATATTTATACCTTTCATTTGTATATCTCCATACGATAAGACGTTGCATTATGGATAAGAATCATATTGTGGGTTCATAACTTGTAACACTCTTGTTATCATTTTACGAGGTGTCTAAATATTCGGGTTAGAACTTGTATAGAACCTTCTGTTTAGTCCAATTGGTAAGGGATTTATCAGCACATATCATTATTGTACGCACATAGATTTTTCTGTTATATTCTTTCCGGTTCTTATGCATTTGTGCAAAGTTGCAGAGGTTTTTTCTTGCTGTTTTGGTTATTGATCCGCGACTTTGATCATCGGCAATGACTTATTCATTGTTACATATATAGATACTGTTTCTCCAGTTGGAGAACACTTTTTTAGACTTACTCTGACATCAATCAGGAATAATACAAATATCTCCTCTCAAGTTCTCTTCAGTATATGCTTGCTTTTCAAAAAGTTCTAACTTGGTTATTCTTGCTATGTTTCTTCTTCGTATACATCTTTTGAGATTTGGATAAATCTCTTCTGCCTTTCACCTGCACATTCTATTATGGCTCAGGGGAGCACTATTTTCTAGTTGGCTGTCACCCTTTGTCGGCATGGCATCAATTGCCATCCAACAATCAGAGTACACTGCTGCAAATATGCATTATTTCCCTATACATAGTATCACAACTGCAGTCAAAACACGACTGTGATATATTCCAATTGGGTAAAATATGATGATAATCAGCGGGTATCAATAACATTGGCTAGGTACATATTAGTCTCTTATTTACCCTTCAGAAAGTTTTGTTTTTGTAAAGCGCTATCCTCACTAAAATGAATACAAAAAAAACTATACAAGGAAATTATATTTTCCCTTTTTCAAACAATACAAATTTGAAAACATTAAACAATTACGGTTACTGATCTTTAGGACCTTTGGGTGTATTCAACATTTTCATTATATGAAAATGTTGCAGACTAGTCATTGTGAATGGATTATATTGATCCACCCCATTCACGAAATCACCTCAGCCTCAGATGGAATACCCTATTGGCCAATGGGTGCCCCCTTGACGGTATCAGGGATGTATCAACCTGTCATATGTGGTTGCTATCACCACCATCAACACGACTACCACCACCACTACAACAGTATTATTGTTCCCATAGCCATCCATCAACATGCCCATATTTGATGCGGAAATAACAACTTAAGGAAAACTTATTTTCCTTGCTACCTGCACTCTTAAACTCATATACATCTCCCAGAACAGATTGTGGTTCGTGTTATACATGATAAGAAACACCTTGGGAAGAGAGCCTGCCAGTGTTAGAAGGTGCCCAGATATATCACCATCCCAGCCGACTGATAGTTTTCATTTTTTGCAGCTCCTATGCTTTCAGATGTTTATGTCTCTAACATACTTCTAAGAATTCAAACTTGTCTGATCATCTGTTGCCCCGCTCCCTGTGATCTCAGTCTCGGTGAGACTCTATTATTTTTGTGGCTAGACCAAGCATATTGGCAACTGGGACGATTCCTTTTACAGGGTAATTCCAATCAATTCAAGTTCGTTTAAGTCCATAAGTTTGGCTCTGAACACCCCATGTCCTATATATGAGCTATGTATAGATAGATCCTCTTTCACTTTCCGGTCTCCAATTTACTATATCACCAATATTCATAGTGCAGCTGTAAAACAATATTCCAAACTGCTGTTGATTTATAATTTCTAACTCAATATAAGTGATATCACAAATCTAAAACTGGGATGTGAAAGATGACATGGTCTACATTGTGTGTGTAGGATACTTTGTAATTAGAGCCAAAGACTGATTGGAATTAAAAGGGTACATTATTTGAGATCTAAGTTACACTGGTAGGTACTTGCCACAATCAGCCACTTAACCACAGAATAAAACCGAACCAGATCGAAAAAGTAACATGTTTTGTAGTTCAATGCCTTGTGGTTAGTGTCAGCAAAGGGTCCGGGTAACCTGCCAGGGGTCCAATGTTTGGCAGGCGGTTCCATTCGGTTCTGTTCCAGACCCGGCCAAAAACCAGACCCGCTTAATCTTGGCGGGGTTGTTACATGGACCAGACATAATCCTGGAGTTTTCAATCGTGTTGGAACTGGACCGTGGTTCCAACTTTACAGTTCATACACCTTTGCCACAAATTAAGTGTTTGAGTTCTCATCGTATTGTGACATGATCAGTATGTAGATTGTGCAGTTCCGGCTGCCCATACACCTCCTGCTTTCCGATTTGCGATGTAACTGATGCTAGTTGAGTGCCTGTGAAGGCAGGGCAAATTTTACGCGAAATTGGTGGGTTTTTGATAGCGACTCAATGAATATTGGTCGGATCACATATCTGAGATCAGCGAGTGAAAGAGCGGGTAGAACTGTACAATCTACATACTGATTATGTCATGATACGATCAGAACTCAAATACTCAATTGGAGGTAATGTTGTGATGTTGAAATGCTGGGTATTGGGGGTAAAACCGGCCCATTTCCAGTGGGCCCGGTTTTGCGTGTGGTAAAACACATTGCCACAGTCCGGTTTCAGGTGGAACCGCAACTGCAACTGACCGGGGATTCTTGACCTGTTGCTAATACTACTTGTGGTGATGCAGATTTTCTTTTGTTGAAAAATTGCTGTTGAAGATTCTGTATTGCATTCACAGATCACCCCAAACTTTAGCCTTGTAATGGTATGAACAATACATTTAGCTGTATGATGAATATCATTATCCAGCATGCAATATGGTGATCATCATCCACTTATCACAACTGTCCAATGCATCATATGTCCTTTTATTCATAAGGTCTTTGATTTATACTCTTCATTCTGTAATGTATGACCTGTGAACATGTTTTAGACAATGTATTCAAAGGATGGACAGGTTCAAGATAAGGATGTATAGTTATTTCCTGCATACTACAGTCTGCCAACCTTGAATTGGGCTGACTGTTACACCTTTAGTGTTACAGGTATACCTCCAGGACCAAACAAATCACTTGACAATCCAAATATAGATACATGATCTCGAATCATCAATTACCACTCTGATTTGCACATTGGATCCACCTTCTGGATTGGATCATCTATTGCTGATATTTCCATTATGCGACCTTCGCATCGATTGATCAACAGCAGTAGTCAAACGAAGTTCAAGCAAGATATGTATCATTGTTCACTTAGCATTGATTGCAGAGTCTCCATTTTCTATGGTTACTCCTTATCATTGGGAAACCATATTTCCCGTCACCAGCCAAACAACTATTCACTCATACTCCAATGGTTTATTCACGATGAGATGAGGTGTAATCTGTATGGGGCCACCGTAGCATCTTGAGATACGCAGAATCATTTAAGAGATAAGTTGGCAACCAATAATCAAGATATTGAAGCCCTGTCAACCTAATGGACTTATATGATTCAACCCTTAGTTCGACCACAGTTTCTGTGTCAGGATGAAAGGGACCTGCGATTGATATTTTCTGAGTGGCGCGAGATGCTCTCCATTCAATATATGGCAAACCAGATCAGTTGCAGTATACTGTATATTTAGCTACAATAAAGAATAGTCAACTTAAGGGTTCTGTCATTTGCCGCAATTGTTAAACCATTACGTACCTGGTTGGTATATTTGAGTGCACTCTCACTGGCTCCTAGTGACACAAACCTATGTATTGATAATTGGCTTCAGATAAGCTCATATCCATACAAGGTAACACCAATATCAATTTTGTTGCAATATAAGCTTAATACCTTGATAACCTAGTTGATACACCTGGGAGTTGGAACTCAACTCTGAATGGTAGAGGCAAAGATGATGAGGCAGTTACCTATGTGAACTCAGAAGCAGGCCTTGGCTGTTTTAGGATTGTTACCGGTGTGAATGTTGTAATATATAATCAGTGATACCGACATGGAAGAAGGATATCGATTATGTACTATCAAACATACCATCTACAATCAAATTTATCTACAGATACGTATTGCCCTTCTTAACATGGAGGTTATGTCTTACTTGATTGCCGTGCATAGTGTTAGCAACGGTTCTGGACCGTCACTTCGGGTCCGGGTCCGGGTCCAAACCGAACAGTTGCTAAAATTGACAGTTCGGGTCGTCAATAAACCCGCACTGCCTACTCGGGTATGGTTCCATGGTAAACTCCCAACCCGTCTGAATTGGGCCGGTTGTCAGCGGGTCGCCCAGCGGGTTCATCTATACATTCATATAAGGATCTTGAATTTGCAGTGTGTTAATAATATCTTATCGAAATCACATTTACAGCAACCAACAACGTGCTTTTGCTTGTTGAGCAGTTTGCAATGTCGATTAATTTGGTATCTGTGTTTCACCTTCGATATATGGTATTTTTGCCTAGCAAGGCGGTCAATAATACTGTTATGCACACGAAGATCAGCGCGACGCCTTGATTACGAAATATGCAAGTCCTAAAACTGTTGATGCTCCGTTGACGCTGATTTTCAGGATGCCGCAGGGAGCATGTCGCTGTTGTTTTTGCCAGTAAAGGCTGCCAATATCTCATAGATGAATGTCCACAACCAATCGGAACATAACTTACTCCAGATGCAAAGCTAAAAATCATTGACGCTCCGTTGACGCTCATGCTAAGAATGGGACGGTGACCGTGTTGCTAGCCTTTTTGCCAATAAAAGTGGCCAATATGTCCGTTATGCATAACAACGACCAAGTCACTGGTGAATTACCGTACTTACAAGACCACAAATCGTTGACGCTCCGTTGACGCTCATGCTAAGAATGTGGCGGTGACCGTGTTGCTATCACTTTGGCCAATAAAAGCGGCCAATACGTCTGTTATGCATAACAACGACCAAGTCACTGGTGAATTACAGTACTTACAAGACCACAAATCGTTGACGCTCCGTTGACGCTCATTTTAATGTATTGTCCATTCAACATCAGCTGCCGTCGATAATTGTATTCATCCTGATTTGACTTTATGGATTGTCTTTCTGCTTGATTAAGACTCGGCCCTGTGGCAAAGCCGAGCGGCGTAATCATGTTGCACGGTTCACTCTCACACGACTAAAAATGATGTATCATGCCAAAAGATTCATACCAAAAGATTCATTGCGCCTGCTATGCATCTATTTATGAACCGATATTCACAAGCTACTTCTTACCATTCGGCCATAATACATCTCTAACTGAAACTCTCGGTCAAGCTACATAAAGCTGGTGAACCATTGATGCATCCTGTCCTACTTTTTCTTTCCTCCTTTATTTCTCCGCATTTCAACTGCATTGACTGTCACCAACACCTTTTCAGCCTGTCTCTTTGACTTCCGGGTCGGCCGAACCAATCTGGGCACATTTGGCGCGGCGCTCACATTCTGCTGCTCTGGGCATTCGGGATCCTCGATGCCATTGTTGTGCTCTATATCGGATTCATCGTCCGCTGCACAATCCTCTTCACTGTCATTTGGATTATCCAAGTCGCCATTCCAGTTAAGCCAATCATCGGTATCCGAAATGCTTTCAGGTGCACTATCATCGTCGCTTTCGACTGGATGACGGTTGATTCTCCGGATTCGGCGGACATTTAAGATTTGAGTTCTTCCTCCAGGGAGGTCCTTGGCAGACAAAGCTGGTGGCAAAGGTGATCTTTCTGACAATTTAAATGCAGCGGCACCATCATGTTGAAAGAGTGACCAGGATGCTTTGACAATCTCTTCCGTGTCCGAAATGTATCCCATGGCGGTCATCTGCTTGTTTTGAGCGCGAGATTCCTTCTGGGTAGCTCGTAGGTTTTGACTACCCTGCCACATCTCCAAAAAGTCGTGAACCTTGGCCATTCTGTGCAATTTCCTTTCCTCTGCCTCTTTCTTCATTTCCGAGTCGTTTTCTGTGTTCATGGTATCTAATTCTGGGTCAGTGCCTGCCAAAATCCCAATATTGGCTCGAGCACTCTGCCTTACGACAACTTTTTCCCGAAGGGTCTCGCCTGTGGTTTTTGACTGCCTCCAGCCGATAACATCTCGGCCAAGGGAAAAACTGGCCTCCACTCCGACACCATGTGGCATGATAGAGAATATGTCGCGCGCCACATTGGAGAGATCGGCGTACTTTGAGTGCGTTTCCTCTATTTCGCGCCACCAATCGGTTATGTCCGGTATCCAAAATGTACTGCTAATCTCCATTGGGTCCGAGTGGTAATCATTGAGATTTGGATTGATTTGTCCCCAGTTCTTTGGTGCTTCAGGTGGCGAATTCAAATAGAGCCTGGCGGCAGTCAATAAGCGGGCTGCGCGATCACTTCGTCCGGGCGTTGTCTCAGCCACATTGTTAGTTGTTAAGTATTCCTCATCATCGCTGGACAAATCATATGGATCAAAGGATGATTGACAGGACCCTGATGCCGTTGCAGAGGGGATGAGACTGCTGTTTGGTACGGTTTTGAGTTTATTGACCGGCACACGTCGATGTTTGGCGCAGTATTCATTCTCGACATACTTCAGAAAGGCCTCTTGGTATTGTGTAGTGTAGGATGTCTCGTCCTCAGAATTAATATCCATTCCCTTGTCCCACTTTCTAAACGATCGCAACTTCCTGAAAGAATCAAGGATGTGTGCGGAAATATGAAGCATGCCCGTCGTTGGAGTCACTTCGGCGTAGTATTTGGAAAGCTTCTGTCAAGCTAACTTCACAGCGAAGAACAAGTCTTTTTTCCATTGAGTCTTCTTCTTGGCCAAAGCTCAAATCACACCATCCATGTGATCGAACATGTCATTGTATACTGTGATACCGTGATGCAATGTGTCTGTATGACTCTTCGACATCCAAAGGGTCCGATACCGAAATGGCCTCAATAATTCCATGACATACTTGACTATCGTCCATTCATCCTGAGTTGTAAATAGCGGCCGGTATTCACTGTATTTTGTGTTTTGAAGCCACTCGCGTGTGAATTCCAGTAAACGGTAGGCGTGCTCGAGCAACTCCAGTGTAGAGTTCCAACATGTCTTCACATCCATAATCGGAAGTACTGCAATGCGGACTTTGGCTTGTTGACAGTCAATGAACTCGTTTCGGCGACCAGGTGTTAGCGTAATTAATACAGCAAGCATTCTCTGCTATATGAAGGTCAGCTTCAGGACTTTCAAAATATCATGAAATACGTACTTTCTCAATTATCTTTGCTAAACCTGGTCTCATGGCCGACACCTTGTTGATTCTTGCATTGCCCTCTTTTCGAAGTCTTTGACTCTTCCCAATGTCTATGCTTTCATTCTCTCCAAATTGCTGATCGCGCTCATGGGCTTCCCAAGACTTGGTGTGGCCTTTTACACCGATACTGCTCATGAATACACCTAAAGGGAGTTGTATGACGTGGGCCATGCATGATATGTGGTTCCTCAACGCCGGCCACTCGATTCCAGAGGCCTCAAGTGTTGATTGCAGCTTGCGTGTCATCGAGTAATTTGAGGAAGCATTATCAGTTGTAATACCAAGCAAACGGCCGGCAGTAAGCTCAAAACGATCCAGCACGTCCTTCAAATGAACGGCTAGCCTTGCTCCAGTATGTTGGCCGTTGACCTATCATCCTGAATTAGCTTTCGAAACGGGAACAGAACATGCGATCAACCTCATCGAAAGCGAGTTGAACTTCACGCAATGCCCAATTTTGATCCATATAGTAAGCAATGACCGACGTTCTGGCCAATTTGTTTCTTGATGTCCATCCGTCCAAAGCTACACTAACTTTATTTCGTAACGGCAATTGCTTCTTAATTGCATCCACAGTCAGTGCATATTCCCTCCGGTAAATGTTACTAAGGGTTGTAGCAGACAGCAGCACTAGGTCATCGCTTAATGCCTTATATGACCGTCGTAGCTCAAGATTTGATATCGCATTCCATGGAATATGTGCCGAAACAAATCCCAACAAGAGGTATCGATTCCACATGTCTTGGTGAAATTCGGAAGTTTCAAAGTCCTTAGCTGCCAGTTTGGAACATTTTTTCTGTCATTCCAGTCAATATGGAACTACCTGGATGTCGAATATGACTTGACTCAGCGAACTTACTATTGAGATTCCTCGACTTCCTTACCTCCTCAGGATGGGCAAAGCTGTTTCATCGACCATCGAACCAGTCAATTCAGTAACCTCTGACTCTGTTAATTCGTTCAACTTTGTGATGTGAGCTTCTGCCAGCAAGTGTTTCCCCATTGAGCTGGTCCCATGTTCTGATGGATGGCGAAGAACTTGATGACAAAGGATACATATGATACCAGGGCTGCAGTTCTCCGCCATTCCACAGTGTAAATAGAATCGCCACCAAGGCGCATGTCTAGAATTATTCCAGGCAATAGGCCTCTTCGAGCCTATATTCATTGAAGCCCACCACGCATCGAAGATGATTTGCAAAGTAAGGTCGCTCAAATCACAAATAAACACACATTCGTTTTTGGAAGAGATCATAACCTCGAGCAAAGAGGTGTTCAAAGATTGTGAATCCAACCTGGTGGTAAAAAGTAGAATGCTGGGTAATCCGACTCGAAAGACTGCCGAAAGTAACGTTAGAGTATAGCAAACTGCGGGTTCTTAAATACTGACTACAGCTACAAGCAAAAAAATCAGATCTGTAAGACATTGCATGTATATTTGTGAAGTTGTATACAAGGACAGATTGCAAAGAGTGACTGGGTAAATCCTGATTTAGGAACAGCACAATGCAGTACATTGCTGTATAGCATTCTGAGCCTCCACAGAAATTGTTGATGCTCTGTGGGTGCTCAATTGTAGGAGGCGGATGCGATATCATCACAAGCATTTTTGCCATTAAAGGCTGCCTATAAGTTCATTGTGGGTCATCTGCGTTCCATTGCCGTTAGATTATCCAAGATGCAAGATCAAAAATTGTTGACGCTCCGTTGACGCTGATTTTGGGACATGGTTACGATCTTGTAGCAAGCTGTTTTGACTAGTAAGGCGGCCGATAGTTCAATTATTGATCAAGTATGTCGCACCGCACGTTGATTTTCCAAGATGCAAGGCCTAAAATCGTTGAGACTCTGTTGACGCTCATTTGTAGAGCATTGTGAAGATGTTGTTGAAAGCATTTTTGCCTAGAAAGGCAGTCGCTATTTTGAATATGGCTTAATCACGCTGCACAGGCTTTGAATTATCCAAGATGCAAGGCCAAATGTCGTTGACGCTCCGTTGACACTCATTTTTAGGACATAGTAGCGACGTTGTCTCAACCATTTTCGCCTAGAAAGGCGGCCGATAGTTCGATTATGGCTTAACCTCGCAGCGCAGCCCTTGCATTTGCTATGATGCAAAGCCAAAAATCGTTGACGCTCCGTTGACGCTTATTTTTGGGACATAGTAGCGATGTTGTTGCAGCAATTTTCACCAAGAAAGACGGCCGATAGTATGATTATGGCTTAATGTCGCCGCTCAGCTGATTGATTTTCCAAGATGCATAGCCAACAGTCGTTGATGTTCCGTTGACGCTCATTTTTAGGACATAGAAGCAATGTTGTCGCAGCAAGTTTTGCCTAGAAAGGCGGCCGATAGTGCGATTATGCATTAATGTTGCCGCACAGCCCTTGCATTTTCTATGATGCAAAGCCAGAAATCGTTGACGCTCCGTTGACGCTCATTTTTAGGACCTAGAAGCAACGTTGTCGCAACACGTTTTGCCTAGAAAGGCAGCCGATAGTGAGATTATGGATTAAGATTGCCGCACAGCCCTTGCATTTTCTATGATGCAAGGCCAAAAGTCATTGACTCTCCGTTGACTCTCATTTTTAGGACATAGAAGCAATGTTGTCGCAACAAGTTTGGTTTCGAAAGGCGGCCGATAGTGCGATTATGGCTTAATATCATCGCGCAGCCCTCTGGATTTTCCATGATGCAATGCCAAAAATTGTTGACACTCCATTGACGCTCCGTTGACGCTCATTTTTAGGATGTGGCAACGAGCATATAGTCTGCTTTTTTCGCTTTTAAGCCGACCAATACGTTCACTTTGGAATGATATGACAATCCCACCAATTGATTGCCGAATGTGTAAGACTGTAAATCGTTGACACTCTGTTGACGCTCACTTTAATCACGTCGAAACAGCCTTTGTGTACCCAATAATTGTACGCAACAATTCATATACACATTATTGACATCCAATATTGCGTTTGCATGTATTATCGTTTGCATCCATGAGTTTTATTAGCTCTCAATTTGTGATCAGTGCTATCCACAGTATCTGAGTGAGAAATGACGTGGCTCTATCACATTCCCGCGCTTTCGGCCAGCAATTTACGGCATGTAGAACATTTCACTAGTTTTTGGAAAATATAGCTCGACTTCCTCACCTTTCCTTATCCAGCTCCTTCTCCTCGATTTCCATGACGTACCATAAGCAATTTCAAATATCTCAACCATGTGCACGAGGTCTGTGCGGAGAGTTATGTAGTTGGATATATGGATGAATGAGGCATGACGGTCGTCGTTCAGACTGATTCGTATTGAGCACTGACCGCTCTTTCTATGCCACGTATGACATTACTCACTTAAATTTTGTTAGTATATTTCGTCACTAATATTGCTTTTACTTGGTCGCTTAACAGTCACATGCTGATGGAAATCGAATGTGTTAGCTGTTTTGTCGCCTGATTTGGATTCTAGAACCTTCATATGGTGCGTTCGACCCTTGCACAAGCACAGACAAATTATCACGTCACACAATTTGGTCACTGAAATCAAGAAAAAGCGGACACGTAATAAAAGTGGTAAACAAATTGCTTTTCACAAACAGATGACGTCAATAATCACACTTTGCCTATCTATTCCTCAGCTGACGCTGGAGCCGTCACCATGTCTTCGTCTGAATCCGAAATCTATATGGTGATTAGCTGGAGGCTATAAGCAGGGGTAAAAGCTTACTGGTTCAACAGGCTTCGCTTTCAGCAAAGGTAACGTATCGGGCTCTGTGGCGGGCTCAAGACCGGATATGGTTGTGTTCGACTGCGGTTTCACCAAACCTAGCCGAATATGACTACTTCCTGGTCGAAAAGTCCCTTGAGGTATTTGCGATATTCCAGGGACAATGTCAAGCCTCTCCATAAGCTCTCCAAATGTTGTTGGTGGAGGTGCCGAAGCGTCATCATCTCTTTGAGGTTGAACGACTACCGGAACCCTTAATTCGGCTGTGCCCTACTTTCTATCTCGTTCATGGAAGTAGTCGGCTGCATCCTCCCATCCTGGTTGTGTCAATTCATCAAGCTTCATCTGCTTCTGCCGGAAGCTCTCCTTGCGCTGCCGTACCATTTTGGAGATTGTGCCCATCACCCAGCCGGGTTCGTCATCTTCGCTCAGCTTGCCCAGCTCTGTCTCTTCATCCTCATCTTCCCCATCCTCCCCATCGTCGGAACTTGCAAGATCACTCAGATTGTCTCCAATAGCAGCCATCATCTCCTCAAAAGTCTTTTCGGGCTTTCTGGGTGTCAATACCGCGATTTCAGCATGCGTCATATCGTCCTGCTCTTGTTGAACCGCTGCCTCTACATCTTCAACTCGCTTTCTTGCCCCAGCGGTCTCTCTCTCAACATAATCCTCAATCCATTTCTCTATCTCTTCATTGCTTAAGAGGTGGGTTTCTCGTCGTTTTTCCGCTGCAAGCTTCTTTTTGGATCTCAAGCTGCGCAATGCCCCCAGGGCTCGGACTCTCTCTCCTTCCAAGCCGCTCTTGCCTTCATTCGCATGATGACATCGTTGGGTTGACCGCTTTGTCGATTTGCCGTATCTGCCAGCCGGATGTGGCGAAAAGTTCTTTTTCGGACCATTCACCGTTGCAGTTTGCGTGGACTTTTTTGTTGGGCGAGATGTTGGATGTTGCAAGTTATGGACAATATGGAGGCAAGCTGCGTCTTTTATGTCAAGGTTGGTACGTTTACTCATCTTGAACAAAGCAAAATCTCCCTTTTGACTGTCAATACATCAGGAATAGTGACACTAAGCGTACAACATGACATGATTGTTAGCGTCATTTTCATGTAATATCCCGGGGATTATTTGAGACAATCATCAGCAGACGTCCTTTCCCTCGAACAACATCCTATTAATATATAGCGATTAGGCGATTCCGGCGGTCGTACACCGCAGTTTATCCCAGTTATCAAACAAACAACATCAGACCGACTTTTTCCAACTTGCGGGGCGGCGGGAAACCCCTGCAACTTGCAGCCATACTCAGCAGGATTCATCTTGAGCATAACGATCATGTTGGCTGCTACCTATTCCATTCTGACAAGAAACTACCTTTATAGTCCTCAGGGCTTCCCACTTCCTCTCGTTATCATCTTCCTCTCCTATTCCACACCAGCACATCATGGATACACAACCACCTCCGCCAGGTGACAGCGGATCAAGTACCGGCCGATTGGCGGGCGCTACATCAAATACGGATATACTTGGCACACAACAAGAGCGCAGACACAAGTTAGTTCACTGTGACGCTGCCAATGCAGCCACCAAACATATGACACAGGATGCACATTTACAAATCGTCCGCAAGACTGGAAGTAGGAAAAATTGGAAGCAGCATGCAGTGGGATGTGAGTATATCCATATCGAGGCAAAGGGCGGTCAATAAAGTGTATAACGTACAGCGGGTGTCCGTAGAGAGCTACGTAACGAATTTATCGCTGCCCGTAACGAGAAACCTCTATGGTTGACAAAGGCATTTGTCCGCACAGTCCGCGAAATCGAACATCATGATGTTGTCAGCTCTGGGATTTTCGCTGATGAATTTGCTGATAAGCATCCCCATGAGTGGACGAAGCAGGCATTAATCACCTTAGAGCAGGCTAGGGAAGCATATATGGTAGAGGTAACAGCCAAATTTCATTGTTAGAAGCAGCAACTAATGTCTTGTAGGTTCTCAACATGTGTGCAACTATGGCAAGGCAAGGAGGTCGGGTACAGCTGGAACAGTCCGACATGCGCCTGGCCTTGAATATGGCCAAAATGGCCAAAGAAGGATTTTCGCGCGCCGCAATCGAGGAAATGAAATATCTCATTAAGAAACCACGGGCCGAGGTCCGAGAAGAGAAGAAGTGGGGTGTTGAGTTTCCTGGGCACAAAACGGTGAAGGCTGCGATACAAAGACACCCGGCAATGCTTCTTTAAAACCAAACGTCCGGCTGCCTTCCATGCCAAAATGGCACCGCAAAGAATTCGCAGACATGCTGGAGACGCAAAGGAACAGGTACACCTCCACCCGACCGACGCAGAGAGTGGACTCCAGAGCCGACTCCGCTACTGCCTGGCGCGCCACCTGCCCCAACTGGTAACACTTCTGAAGTTCAACTTTCTCAAATCATCAATTTGTCCGCCGGATATACGTATTTGCATACAGCTCTTCCCTGTGCGGAATTTTTCGATGATGAGGAAACCGAGCACGATACCGATTTTGATCCAGATATGCTGACTGATGAAGGTTAGTACACTATCTGTGGTGTGGTAATGCAGCTAACAATCATTTTGAAGACAAGAGCAGCGGATTGAGCGATCCTGCAACTGATGACGAGCATTGACCGAAAGACACGGGATGTTGGAGATTATTATTAAATATATCTATCTATTATTAAAGAACAACGTAGTGATCAAGAAGAAAGTCAATAAAACCGCCAGAAAGGCAGCCAAAACAATGTGAATGATGGAGTGTGCCAAATTAAATGATTGCATATTGCGGATACAGCCATGGCAAAATGAGCGTCAACAGAGCATCAACGATTTTTGGTCATGCGTCCTGGGAAATCACACCTCCGATAGGTTGTAGTCAGTCATAGAGGAATTTTTGGCGGCCTTTATAGGCAAAACAGATTGCAATACCATCCCTGCCCCATCATGAAAATGAGCGTCAACGGAGCGTCAACGATTTTTGGTCATGCGTCCTGGGAAATCACACCTCCAATAGGTTGTAGTCAGTTATAAAGGAATTATTGGCTGCCTTTATAGGCAAAACAGATTGCAGTACCCTCCCTGCCCCATCATGAAAATGAGCGTCAACGGAGCGTCAACGATTTTTGGTCATGCGTCGTGGGAAATCACACCTCCGCTAGGTTGAGGTCAGTCATAGAGGTATTTTTGGCCACCTTTATAGGCAAAACAGATTGCAATACCCTCCCTGCCCCATCATGAAAATGAGCGTCAACGGAGCGTCAATGATTTTTGGTCATGCGTCCTGGGAAATCACACCTCCGATATGTTGTATTTAGTCAGAAAGGAATTATTGGCCGCCTCTACAGGCAACACAGATTGCAAGACCAAATATCGTTGACGCTATGTTGATGCTCTGTTAACGCTCATTTGCAGGATGTGATTGGGTGCGTGAGTATGGTTGTTTTGCACATCAAGGCGACTAATACGTCGAAAATGAACCGTGACATACCAATGTCAATATTTTACGATTAACAGTAGCATAGCTGAATGCGACAATAAATATGAAACCCGAAACGCAGAACCGGAGATTGGAACCGACGGGTCTTGTCAAACCCGGCGAGACCCGCGGGTTGACGGGTACGGGTCCGGGTTTGCCCCGCCAAGAGTCAGCGGGTTGGGTTTTTGGACGCTTCTGGAACCGAACCGACCTGTTTTTGCGGTCCCAACCCGGACCGCTGGCGGGTTACCCGGACTCGTTGCTAACACTAGCTGTGCATTATCTGTTAGTTCTGCATCGAAGTGAACAATTATACATTTCTCTTGAAGTCCAGAGTTGTGCATTCATTCTTTAGTTCTATATCAAGGATATATCTATCACTCGATATACTGGGATATGCGTAATACTGTTGGAAATGGTAGCGGGCGATGTGAGAAAGACCAAAAGCGATATCATTCTCTCTACTCTAGCGGTCTCTCTGTATACAGAATGACAAGGTCACATTGGCCGCTCCGCCATCAGGCGGACTCGGGCCCGTAGTTGCGCGGATTTCCAATACTCCCACTCAGTGAATACCCCGCCCATACAAAAGTCAAAGATAGAGAGAGTACAAGTTGGATAATCAAAGAAAGTAAGAAAGAAAAACTAAGTACAAAAGTCAAAAGAGACAGACTCGGCATCAAGCTGGATGCTTCCAAAGAAAAGAAAATACATAACTGATGGCCCCTGGTCCGTACAGTGACCCCAGCAACCCTCACCCTGCTCAACGACACTTCAGTGACAACCACCCGTGGTCAACAGCCATCAATGAGTAAAATCAACCACAACTCAACAAAGGAACAAGACAAAGAAACACAGTTGCCGCTGAAAGTAATAGATGCCCATACTGGCGCGGTGCTGCACAAATTTCTCGCTAGGCAGAGCCTTTGTAAGACAGTCTGCTACCTTAACTCCAGTTGCAGTATAGTCCAGAGATACTTCTCCTCCTTTGACTTTACCCTAACGAACTGATGCTGATTATTGATATGCTTGGTGCTAGCATGGTACTCGGGATTGTGTGCAAGTGCGATGCATCCTTGGTTATCTGCTAAGATGTTGATAGAAGAAAGTTTCTTGTACTGGCGATCCAGAATCTGACTGAGGATGAAGTGAAGCCAAATTGCTTCCTTAGTAGCCTGACTGAGTGCCAGATACTCAGCTTTGGTGGAGGACAAGGCCACGGTGGCCTGTTTCTTGCTAGACCAGGAGACTCGCTATTGACCAGCCAGAAAGATGTAAGCACCAGTGCTATGGCGCAAATCTAGACAACCAGCCTAGTCACTGTCACTGTAGCCAGTAATCTCTGTATCCCATAGAATCTTTGGATAGTGGGGCTGGGTTACGGTCGATGTTGAGGAGCTGGCATTGGGAATGACTTCAAAAGCATAACACCTTGTTAGGTGCAGTTGCAGGTGTGCAGATCCTCGAATGTACCTGAGAAGGTGATGGAGGGCTGCAAGATGATCGACATTGGGAGCACTGGAAAACTGACAGACTGCTCCCACTGCATATGAGAGGTATGGCCTGGTAGCCAGCATCAGGTACATGATTGAACCAACGATGCTTCGATAGAGAGTAGCATCATGTTGGGAGAGAAGAGCTTCAGATTCATTTCTTAGCTTTATACCTGGGCTGAAAGGATTACTGCAAAGGTGGCTGGAGGAGAACTGAAACTGTCGATGAATCTCCTCAGCATAGTGCTCCTGTGAGAGATATAGTCCATTCCCATCTCGAGTAACTGCAATTCCTAGAAAGTAGTACAGGGGACCAAGAACTGACATCTCAAAACGAATATTCAACTTGGTCTTCATTGACTGGACACTTTCCAAATGACCAATCAACACAAGGTCATCCACATAGACGATAAGGAAGACAGTTCGAGAGGCATTGAAGTATACACAGTGATTTGCTTCCCCTTGCTGCAGACTATGCAGTGTAAAGAATCCATGCAATGCCTTGTTGAGAACACGAGATGACTGTATTAAGGCATACAAAGTCTTATGAAGTTGGAGGACCACTTCCTCCTGGGGCCCCCTCGCAATGCCTGGAGGCAGCTCCATGTATATGGACTGCACGTCGCTGCTCAGATCCTGCCCAAGGAGTGCAGTCTTAATATTGATCTGGTGGATTTCAAAGTCTTTTGATAGTGCAATAACAAGTAGAAGGCGAAGTGTCTCAAACTTGACCACTGGGGAAAATGTTTCCAGATAATCGATGCCATATGACTGTGTATATCTCTTTGCTACCAGTCGTGCCTTGTACCGCTGGACCTCTCCTTTTGGTCCATACTTGATCTCAAAGACCAATTTGCATCTGATTATATTTCGATGCTCTGTTCAGTTTCGAGGCACTTCACTCCAGACCTTATTCTCCAAACTCAATGCCAGTTCCTCTTGGCATTCCTGCTTCCACTGACTTCGTTGTAGGGAATCCATAGCCTCATCCCAAATTCGAGGCTCTTCGATGGATGTAGTTGCGGGTGCTACTGCAGCGTGTCCCTCGTTGCTGCCAGGCTGCCGAGTGCTTTGTGACTGTTCCTCGTGGAATCTGGGGGTACTGAATACAGCAGCATTTCTTCGGGAGCTCTGTCATCTCGATGGATGTACAACATCTCTGGTTGTTTTAACATCGACTGCTGTCCTGGGAGCAGGAGCTTTGACTATACTCGAATTAAGAGTTTCCTCATTGTGCTGACTTCGATTGGTGTCATCTGGTGGTGGTGGTGGTGGATCTGCCTGTAAGTCTGCCTTTGATGGCTTCGAAGGAACTTCTGAGTCCTCCTCTTCATCTTCATGGACGATTACCACAGGTGGATATAACGCGGCCGCTGGCACGGGAGGTACAAAATCAACATCCCTGGTGATGATTATCGAATGGTTGCAGTACACCCTATACTGATTTCTCCCTTCATAGCCTACAAGATGTCCTTTAATTGCATTGGTATCCCACTTTCTCCGAAGGTCTTTGTAACAGGATGCCATATCCCACACCCAAAGGGCTGTAGACGGACTAGTGATTGGGCTGGCTTGCCAGTGTATAACTCATACGGGGTCTTTGTTTGAGACCTGGTTGGAGTTCAATTCATAATATAAACAGCAGTCCTCGCTGCTTCAGCCCACAGAAAGAAAGGAAGTTGAGCCCCATACAGCATTGCCTTTGCTCGCCCAACAATTGTCCCAATGACCCTCTCTGCAACTCCATTCAGCTCCTGGGAATAGGCAGCAGAAATCTCGTAGTTGCATCCAGAGGAGGCCAGAAATTCGTCGAAAGCATGGGATGTGAACTCCACACCATTATCAGAGCGAAATGCCTTAATCATCACTCCATGCATGGCCTCACATCATGCAAAGTACTTCTTGATGCTGCGAAAAGCATCACTTTTCTTCTTGATGGGTTCCAATTCCGTCCAACCAGTCGCATGATCTCTGAAACTGATATAATACTTCGCTCCTCCCAAAGATTGGGAAGTCATTGGTCCACAGAGATCAGAGTGGACTCTATGGAGAGTATTCGAGGCCCGTTGAGCAGGCTGGGATGATGGATGTCTGGTCGGCTTCCCCTGTAGACATGCAGCACATGCCTCGATGGCTGTGGAGGTTAATTTGATACCAGAGGCTGGGTCCTTGGGCAGCTGTTTGGTTTCTGAAAATCCAATATGCCCAAGGCGTAGATGGCATTCGAACAGTGAATCAGCAGATTTCCTCAACTGATGCTGGATGGAAGATGATCTGATGGGCACAGAGGCTGTGGCAAGAGCCGCATGGACAAACAGATTCCTCTTGGTGTGAAGCACATATGGGTGGCCAATCGGTGTTGCAATTGCTACAATGTCATGACCATCCGAAATGTGCATGACATGATCACCTCCCTCGAAATCTGCATTAGTTGGACCTGAATCTGGCTGGTTGAATACAATTTGACACCCTGACTGGTGGATCAGGCAAAGAGAGAGAAGCGAGCTGAATCCAAGTGATGGAATATGGAGCACATCTCTGAGTGTAATGTCTCCAGAGGGTAGGAGCAGCACCACATCTCCCCTACCGGCAGCCTTCACCATGCTGTTGTTGGCCAGAGTGACTATAGTCGAGTCAGGATAGTAGGTGATAAAGTAACCCTGCTGAGAGGTCATATGGTGTGAGGCTCCACTATCAACAATATATCGATCCAGTGTGGGAGGAGAGTATGCATTATCCTGTGCATTGGCTGGGGCCATCCAAGCAACAGCATGCCTCACGTTGGCAGACCCCTGGCCCTTTCGATCCTTCCTGGCAATCCTCTTGTTGCAGTCCTTCGCCCAGTTTCCCTTGAAGTGGCAGTAGCTGCAAGTGTCCGTGGAGTGGTTACCATGCCGCTGATAGTGTGTCATCTTCGAAGGCTTCCCATTCTCCGCATAGAAACCAACTCCTCCCCTGGAAGCTGCCTTCCCCCCAGCGAGCTTCTCATATGCTAGAATCAACCTGGATGATACCTCTTTGAAGGTCAGAAACTCAGCATTTGTGATGCTGGTTCTGAAAGGGTGGCACTCCATGGGTAGAGTGTTGAGCAAGAGGAAGAACTTGTCATCATCCTCATAGGCTGTGCACCCAGCACTGAGAAGCTGGTTGAGGAGCTTCTGCAATTTCGAGATAAAATCTGATATATCTTCCCCCTGATACTGTACCTTAGACAGCTCACTCCTGAGGAACCAGATTCATTGCTTGTCCTTCCCCTGGTACCGCTACTTGAGAATCTTCCACACAGTCACTGGATCCCACTCTGTTCAATACATCTCTCTGTGGTTGGCATCCAGCATTCATCCTAGAAGGCCGCGGACCTCAGTGGCTTTCGTATCCCATGCTTGCTGACTTCAATTCAGATTCGTATCGATGGAGGCCCCAGAGGAGGTGGAGGCAGATAGAGTAGAGGAAGTTGGTGCTGATCCACTGTCCTCCTTGGTGGCAGCATGTTGAGGTTCCTTGCCATCGATCAGTGCAAGCCAATCCTTCTCCGGAAAGATGTCGGTGGCAGCAAGCAGCAAAATTCGAAAATCAGAATGCGAGCCGAGAGGCTTGATGAAGCCAATGGAAGACAGAGCAGAGAGATCAGAAGTCATTTTGAACAAGATGTAATAGATGGATGTGATACTAATAGCGAAGGGGAGATGGAAGAAGTGAGGAAGGGATAGGAGCAAAGAAGAATGCAAGAGGCAGTGAGGTGGAATGGGAATGTACAAAGATGAGTTGGTTGTGATGAAATGGATGAATTGGATGCGAAGGAGGGAGAAGGCGGAAGGAGGTCCTTATGTACGAAATCCTTTGGTCAAAAGACTGATCTGAATGTGTTCAAACGGCATGCCAAGAGCCAGTTAATCGAAAACCCTGTGTGGGGAGGTAGAGAATTATTTTTTGTTGTGAGGTATTTTTGTTCCGGAAGCCACAGTAGCGCGGTAGGTGACCATGGGTGATCGAAGTGGCGGCACCACTATCACTGGCGGTTGCACAACTAGCACCACCGCTAGAAGCACTGCTAACAACTAAACAAGACGTTCAGAGAAGAGAGAAGAAATGCTGCAAGAGCTCCGTTGTCTGAGAAAGGAGATTCAGACCTCCAATCCTGTAGTCGTTGGAGTGGAGGAGATTGAAAAAAAAAAACTCAAAACAGAAGGTCTGGAGTGGACCTTAGAAATTAAACTGGATGTGTACTTGGATGAGTGACTTAGATGTAGCGTTCCCGGCCGGGTGGGAAGCACAGATCAAAAGGTCTGGAATTGACCTTTGAAAACAAATCGGAAGTTCACTTGGAGGAGTGACTTTGATAAATAGCATTCCCCGGTGGAAAGCGCAGAACCGAATGTCTACCAGTGAGGTATCCTTAGAAAAGAATGGGGGTGAAAGTCTTAGACTAACTCAAGTGCTGTGCTGTCCAGGCTCATAACCAGTTGGAAATGGTAGTGGGTGCTGTGCAAAAGTCCAAAAGCACTATCATTCTCTCTACTGTAGCAGTCTCTCTATGTACAGAATGACAAGGCCACATTGGCCGCTCCGCCATCGGATGGACTCGGGCCCGGTGTTGAGCAAATATCCAATAAATACCATGTCGAAGCAAGCCATTGATTGTGAAGAGAGCAAGATGATTTGTTAAAGTCTGAAAGAAGTCCGAGAGCCTGCCTGATAGCGTGGGTGTTTAGAGGATACTGCTGTGAGGATACTCTTCAGTCAGCATTACTGCTTCTGCCGAAGAGAAACTATTTTGCTATTTCTGATAAGACATGTCGATACTTGGAGTCATTGCACTTGAGGACAGTGGATTCTGGGGTATATATGCCAGTTGCTGGGACAATGCTTTTGAGTCCAAAGGGAATCTGAGTACTCGCATGATAGTATGTTATTTCAAGAGATCTACTGACTTGGATACTCTTGCATCATGTACATCAGTTTTCTGATCGCTTGAGACAATACTTGTAAGTTCATAGTATCGATCGAGCGCAGAGAATGGAAATGTTACCTGTTGTCTTCTTGGGTGGTAATCCTTATACGCATCCTGAGTGAACCCTTATTATTCTTCTTTATCAGTCTGCAAGTCATTAGAGGCTTTTATTGATCGAAACATAGGGTGAAGTTCCCAGTGTTACACTATAAAGTCAACACAATACCTTTCCCTGGGAGGCTATTTGTGAGTTACTGGTTCGCTATACACGACCACAGCTTCGTGATGGCTCCTATGTCAATATTTTCAAGATTTATTATCCTGAGGGAGGTACGTTGTTATCACACATCATTATTTGAACCCGAACAGTTCAATTCATTCGAATCCCTCCAAGAATTGGTTCCTTATGAGCATCACATCTATTTTGAATACGATGCCTTTGGACATCTTATTTGTGATAGTCCAAGTCCAGTTTCTCCCTGGCACCAGAATTATTGGTATAGTGGGAAGAATGGAACAATGCTGGAGGTTGATGACGCAGTGTTAAAAAATGGTCGACCAAGTACCCAGGGTTTGATGATTGCAGTGGGGAATGTCCAGGCTGTTGGGCCATCAAATACGAATGCGATACAGAATCATCTCTGAATCTGTTGCCCAGATCATTTGGCTGGGATTGTTCATATTTCTTTTCCATTGTAAACAATGTTATTGTGGTGTCATTTGGTCAATGGTCAACTGATAGTCATTGATTGCAGGATAGATATTCAATGACATCTAAGTTACCCCTGAGTCATACACTATACTGGTCCAGTCTTCAATATTAGAAAATCCAATATTGCCACCAAAAGAGATTTGGCAAATGATGTGATATTTCATGTCCTTGTCAACAGATGATCGTGTTTTAGAACAGCTCTCTGACATACCATTATACAATGACTATTACATGCATAGGCTGTGACATTAATATCAATGACAATCTCTTTGATGGCTGATGGTATCAATCTTGCATCAATTTCTATTCAGATATTACTGATGAAGATACCAACAATGTTTATTTCATGGCAGATGAGAAGAAAGTTTGGTCCTTGGCTTACAAAGAATTATATTTTCCAACAAGCTCTTCGCCCTCATGGGACTTTCATTCTTTTGACCATTTCTTTGCGCTTTCTGTTTGATGGAGTTTCCTTGACAGGAGTAATTAGGAGTCAATGCCTTTGGAACAGGATGAGGAATATTCTACACTTATGCTTGATTGCTGAAAGGTTACTGAGTAATGGTCCAGATAGTTCCAATAGCAAGAACTAGTGCTGGAAACCAGTTGTGCTTTGTATATCTAGTATACATTAGGAATTTCTTTTGAAAGTTTAGGAATCTGGATTCTGCTATATGATGAAATCATCGAAATTCAACAATTCACCAAACCAGTCAGGATGTCCAATATCATATTATGTTGTCAATACGCTACTACTGTTGGTGCATAATTATATAACAGATTAAAATTCTATATTACACTCTGACCTGACACCCAGAAGTTGAGCATACTTATATGATGCTTGAGTACTCTCTATGGGACGAAAAGCTTTTGTGGGTATTTATTTCAACCGTTCCTGGAATACTCTTTGATGTATTCATGGAGATGCAATGCTGCTCTATCATCAACTTTCACCTGGAATATAAAGTTAGTTCACACATCTTCAGTACAATCAGGGAGAAAGTCCTTCGATTTAGCGTGGTGGTTCACTGTGACACCTAGTAGTCATTGATCGCGCATGCTACCCAAACAACAGGGAATATTATGCCTTGGTGCGAATGATATGACAGCAAAATATTCAGTCACTGGTTGAAATCCTATATTAGAATGGGCATGGAACATGCACTATCATGTAAGCTGATTTTGCTTTAATAAGCTGCTTTTTGTTAATCTGTTGCCTTCGGGCTTGGAAAGACATTCTATTAATGATCTTCCTTGACGAGGAAATCAACTCCATATATCATTACGATGATGCAGTAGTACACCAGATTGATATCTACATGTACATTATTTAAGAAGGATTGAGGTTACAGTTGCAATTGTGCTATATGATGAGTTCATGAGGCCTATTCCAAGGATCATATTGATACTCACATAATGAGACTTGTTTTGATCATGGTACAGACACCGTGAGGCATAACTAACAATGTTATCAACTAAGCACTATACAATGTTGTTTTGATGTTCATGAATCATATGACCTTGCTCGTCGGGCATATGGACAGGAATAACCATGGGCTCGTTGCTACCATGAATTCAATTACAAACTTCTATTCTGTGCTGATCACAAAAATGCTTGTCTTGAAGTGGTACCAGACCAATTGGGTAGGGATACTCTGTTGTTGAGGATGACCAAGTGATGAATGACATGTTGTGTCATAGAATCCGAGTGGTTAATCCTATCAGTATTGCTTTATTTTGTTGCTAGGGCAACAGTTAATATTGATGCAAGAAAGGAGCTAGCCAATCTTAAAGGCATTGATATTCAGTGGTAGCCCCATTTATTTTGCAGCTGATGAAAGATTGCTACAGAGCATTGCTAGCAACAATTGCTCAAGTAGAATTATGAACGGTCTGGCTGATTGATTTACCTATTATTGCCTTACAACCAAGGTTCAAAGGTATGGTATGCCTTAAAATCGAAACTTGTTACATCTTTCAGTCTCAAAGATACAGTTGGGATTTGTACCCACAATGTGCAACAAAGCATACTAATCAATCTTCGCGACTGCACAGGATAATCATGTTAAGCTATCACTTGACTTAGATCTCATTTCTACAATAGACTTAATTGCAAATGCGCTATGCAACCACACATTACGGTTAATATGTTGCTTACTGTCAATTTTTTGATAGTACTACAGCATAATGGCTACAATAATCTGTTATCAGGATAGCTGAACCAATGGATACAAATACAATAATGAGAACTGATAAGCTGTCTCAGGACCAGAAATGTATATCTTTAGTGTCCAACTCAGAAACCATCAGTACTATATGTAATTATAACCCTACTAGATTTATCAATCTATCGGGTCTACTATGACATTGCTTGAGTCCACCATTGGTATAATAATAGGGGAATGTTACGTCACATTGTCAAAGTCATTACCTAAAATGCTTAGCCATTTGCTTTTGTTAAAACGAAGTATAATGAGAAGTATGATTATACTGATGAAAATTCAATGATTATTGTTTGCTACAAAGTGCATATGCACAAGAATGGTTTATTTGATGGCGTTCGGAGCCCGCCAACTGAGGGGGGAGGTAGCCTTGATACATTACCAATTACTATATTATTAGAAAATCTTGATACCCGAAATCCCAAGGACTCTCTTGTGTTGAGTCAAGTAGTGTCCCGACAGTGTGGAGCACAAATGACCGACAGAGATGTAGTGAGATAATGTCAAGTCGTGACCCGATAGTGAGGAGCATAAAGGACTAAGAGATTACCCAATGATTGGGTCTAGTAGTGTCCCGATAGCGAGGAATACGAACAACCATCCGGAATAATGAGAGATTATCAAGACCGATTGATTCCTAAAGTAACTAGGCACTTGGGAAATCACAACAATAAACCAAGATGGAAAATCAATCGTCCATACGGTTACTGAAACAAACATGGTATATTATATGCTAGTCTACATGCGGTATGGCATGGTTTGATGCATTCCAAATGGTTACATAACGCAGGTGTTACATTGAAGGGAATAGGGCAGTGCGTCACGCTCGCTATGATCCTTTGTAGCTACCAGAGCTAGAATACCAACCTTTGGATGAAATTCCCATGAACTTTGGGTCAGCTTATAATGAAACTTGTATAGGGTGGTTATTGACTACTGTATAAATGTTGCACCTTATTCCTTCTCATGGAGAGAAGAGAAGAAAGTGCCAGACTTAAATGAAGAACTCTAAGTGGAGCGCAGAGGAGAAAAATCTTAATCAGATGCTCGGATTGAAAAATTGTTCCAAGCTTATTCTATTCCAATTACCTTCTGCGCCTGAGTGGATCTTCGAAGTACTCCTACTGTTAGTCTTTGTATAGATCCAATGTCACGTCCGAGAGCGAGACCAGATAGAGGAATTCTTATAGGGAATACATCTAGCCACGTTGAGATTCATTCTTCTTCTCCGAAACGGGATCAGAATTTACGAGTTTGTTCATACTCATTACCAGAGCCGTCCACCTCCTCCGGCGGTCCAGAGGTGCTGGGAAGCTCGTTCCATGGTCAATTCGACGTTAGAAATCGATTGCTGCCGTCCGTTTTTCAGTTGCTATCGTTGTTGTTGACTTAATATCGGTGTTCGCTGACTGGCGTAGGAGCACACACTTTTAGGCGTGGTTATCAAGCTTATTCCTAAGGTCGCCATGGGTACATGTAAATGCGAGGCAGCCGAATATTCGAAGATGGGAGATGTTGGGCTTCTTCTAGGTCCATCTTTTGAAAGGTGTCAAATTGGGGAAAGCTTGGAATGGTAGTCGATTCTTGACGTAGACTGCGGCTGATACAGCTCCGGCATGAGTTCGTTCCACATCCCACCATGCTTCAGCATAGACCGTGCCGGGTCCAGCACCCTGCGATTGCATCTCTCCGAAATGCCATTCTGCTGCTGTGAATATGGGGCGGATACTTCCCTAACAATGCCTTCCTCTGCAATGTACTTAAGAAACTTCTCATGACCAGCATAATCTACTCCACCATCAACTCTAATCCAGCACACCTTTGACTTTGGATGCTGCTTCTCCAATTTCGCCACATACTCCTTGAACGTTGCTGGAGCCTCATATTTAGCTGTCATCAAGTAGACTACAGTGTACCTCAATTAGACGTCGGTAAATGGAATATGATATCGGTAGCCGTGCATTGGCTGAATCTCCATTGACTTGATCACATCAGCATGAATCAACCGAAGATGTCGAATCTTTGCCTTGTCTTCCAAACACAAAGGCTTGAACGGCTTCCGGAACATCTTGCCCATGATACATGCCTTACAAGCGCATGTCGATGGGATTCTAGCATGATATTGGATACCTCTGACTGTATTCGGGAGACATTTGATAGCTGGAAAAGAGAGGTGGCCCAGGTGAGCATGGCAAACAAGGACATCCTTATCATGAACTGCAGCCAGAATATTGGAATAGGCCTTGGAGATCTCGGAGCTCGGAGCAGAGCTCGGTGTATCACCTACTACTACCGAGGCTGTCGAGATTGACACCGAGGTTGTACAAGATCTGAGGACGAATAGACTGTTGATGAGCAGTGCTTCATAGACAAGGACTGACCCAAGGCTTGCCATAGCTCCATTGAGTTCGAAATCAAGGTTAACTCCTTTCTGCATTAACTGGATGATACTGAAGAGATTATTCGTACCACAGGCTGGTACTTAAAGAACAAGTTGCAGGACGATCTTCGTGGGCTTCGCATTTGGCCTGTCAACATATCATGACATTGTTCCTGAGCCTTCGGCATTGACAAAACTGTTGTCTGCTGTCTCGACCGGATGCTTCCCCTTTACCATGGAGTGAAAGATCTCAAAGACGTGAAGATTGCCGGTGATGTGATTTGTTGAACCGGTGTCTAGAATCCAATAATCGGCAGATCGATTCGCCAATGCCACATTGACTCTTATCACTGAGTCTGACGCAGAGTCTAAATGTATGGCCGAGAAAAGGAATGACTCTGACTAGGCAACGGAGGTTGATGCGGACAAAGCCAGGTTAGTATCAGTTTTAGATTTCTCATACCAGGCCCACTTATGCTCACTCCTGCACTTCCCCTTGATATGGCCCTTTTCTCCACATCCATGGCATATGATCTGGCTCTTCCTATTGTCCCCATTCCTATTGTCCCCATTCGTATTGTCGCCCTTCCTATTGTCGCTCTTCCCATTGTCACCCTTCCTATAGTTGCCCTTCTCACCCTTAGAGTATCGTCCTGGACCTTTGTTCGTTACAAACAGTGCGGCATCTGGAGCACCACCTCGGGCCCTGCAGAGGCGAGCTTCGAAGGAAAGGAGGCGGGTGACAATACTTGCCACTGTGTCCGCCTTGTCAGTGATCTCGAGTGTGGATGCAAATGTTCGCTATTATTCGGTATTCGGGAGGTTGGACATGAAGCAGAATTTCCTCCAACAGTCTTCAATCGTGATGTCGCATATGGCAAGGTCATTGATTATCTTGACCTGGGCTGAGATCCATCTGGTAACTGAGGGATATGACTCGAGTTGACATCATGTGAGTTTTGCCGTCTCGTATCGACCGTCGAGCGTGTTGACCTTCTCGAAGTCGGCATTGATTGTGTCACAAAGTTGTTTCAGCTCAGTAATTTCTCTGTACCATGTCTGGATTGTTGATTCCATCAGGGAGGTGAGTTGGCCGCACTCCTTATCGTTGTTCATTTGCCATCTTTCCCACTCGCAGAGGAAGTGGTAGAACTGATTATGGTAGGACGTGCCAGTCAATTCAGACAAGAAGTCGTAATTGGTATCTCGAGGGTCACAAGCTGCGGGAGTTGTCGAGGGGACATCGCTGGTTGCTACAATTGGAGTCCTGGGAACACGCATTTCTCCTGATACGTATTACCAGAGACCTTGCGCACAAAGTAGTGCTTTCGCTTCTATAGCCCATTGTCGATAGTTGCGCTCATTGAGTTTTGTAACCGTGGTCGACATGGCGGAGGTTGAAACAGTGGGTTGCGAGACAATAAAGAGGGCAAAGGTTAAGAAACAACAGAGAGGCGGAGGTTGAAAAGAAAAACGACAGAGGCGTTACTACTAGGCGTCGATTCAGTCTAATGCAACACAACGGCAGAGGGGAAACGATAAACAAAGACTAATAGATGTTGGCTCGATCCACTGAAACACAAGGCAGAGGAGAGACGGTAAACAAATACTAATAGTAGGCGTCGATTCCAACTCACACCGCCGCGCTCATAACCTGTTGACACGAGAAGATGATGAACTGTCTGTCGATCCAAAGAGAAGGAAAACTACGGACTTGTATACGAAAGAGAGAGAAGGAAAACTCAATGCCGACTGCCAAAGCCGGAGCCCAATGCCGAGTACCAGTGCCGAGCCCTCCTCCTCACCATGGGGCAGGCGAGGCCGATGAGGGCAGGCAAGGCAGGTGGGGGCAGGCGAGACTGGTTGGGGCAGGCGAGGCCAATGGGGGCCGTAAGCCACCGGCCTCATGCCCGAGCCCGCCAGCACCGAACACTAGGGAAGCCACCGGGCCAAATCCCTAGCCAACAATAGGCAATATAGTCAACTGTATTAAAAGCTTCCAGGCACTCTTCCTCCTTGTTTAATAATTTGTAGCTACAGTGTTTTATTAAGTATGTGGACATTTTAGTAGACTATACCAGATTTCACTCTCGGGATGATTCCACCGTAAGAGGATGTGGAAAATTTATCAGTCTACAACCGTAATCAATTCTGCATTCTCGATCCTAGAGGAGACAGCAAAGAAAGGCGACCCATGATGCTTCGGTATGCACACCTGTTGCGACAAATCTTGTCGGGCGTTAGAACTAGGGCTGCGGTGGTGGTTGTGAGTGGAAAGTGTGAAGTGAAGGATGGGCTTATGAATTTCCTTTGTCACTTACACTCATTTTAATAGAGGGGAGGCAGATGGGCTTTGAGGCCGTGGTATTGAAGTGAAAATACCCATAGTGCTCACCATTGTGTAGCGGTAGTAGATGGGGAAGCCACACCTTTGACTTGATGGGTTTTCCTGAGGGTAGTGGCATGGAATTTAGGGTACTGTCATACTCTACTCAGAGTGAATACAGAATGAATAAACAACAACTACCGTAATCAATTTCTTTCATTCGGACTGCGTACTATCTCCACGTTTCTTGATTGTCTCTGATGCCCTCTCCACAACCTCCTTCAACTTCGAACACACAGTGTCATAATTCAAATCGTGCCGACCATCAAACTTGACAAGATTCAGATGGTCTGTATCAATCGGTACCTGATCATGCAACTCTTCCACGGGACAAAAGGAAGTCGCTGAAATCCGGTCTACCAGTCTCACAAGACGCCCGGTTTTCTTCCACTCTCGGTTTTTCACCTTGCGCAATGTCGTCAGTCAGTATACTTCGCGGACAGACAGAATTTAGTCATTGAGAATGGCGGAGCATACCTCTATAGTCCTTGAGTCTTTAGTCTCATAAAAGGAAACAAATGAACAATCCTTATATGTAAAAACTTGCTGGAACGAGTCATGTACCATGCGTAAAAGTGGAGAGCCTTCTCTCAAATCTCGTATCAATGTCTCATTCTTTTGTCCCCTGACGAGAGTCTCAAGATTCTTCGTGTTCAGTCCCCTGTTAGGTACTCCGAACAGAAAGAAACCCACACAGGATCTAAGGATGGCTCGGTCGTTCCCGGATGTGCCTAGTGCTGCTATTGTCAATGCCTAGTTATCGTCAGACAACGCGCGGGCAATCACTTGGAGGGTTTAGCACAATACGTACCTGTTTGACAATTAACCCCCCCATACTATGCGCTATGAACAAAATCGGTTTGCTCGAATCGCCCGCTCGAGCCCGGTGCACAGCGTTAAGAAGCTGCCGTGCGAAGTCCATGAGAGAGCTAGTTGATGTGCTGCTTTGAAGGGCTGAATCATAACCGTAGGTAAAAATCCTAACCCCAGGAAGATCTTCGGGGAGGCAATCTCTCAGCCACATAGTTGGTCCGGTGGAGGATCTCCAAGAGCCGAAGGCATGAGAAGAGAGCCCAGGGATAGCGAAGATGCTACTCCGACTAGTCAGGCCTGGGATAAACTTTTGGGACAGATGCGGAAGGGGTAAATGGGTGATATTAATGATGTAGACTTACTCAACGGTATGCTGATTATTATCAGGGCAATACAGTAGTGTCATTCCATAGAAGTCCACGTCTATTGCAATTTCTGTATCTTCTTTCTCAGGAATCCGTAGAGGTAATTTTAGGTGACGACTAGGAGAGCACGCCCGCAACTCAGCAGGCTCCTGGTGAAACGTGACAATACCGACCTTCCATGTATCCCTTGGTGTTAGAGACAGCATCATCACGTTCTTTGTCTCATTGGAAGGGGTGATTTCGTTCGTGCGATGTTGGCCTAATTGTTCCAGGTACTGCCGAAGCTGAGGCTCTTCGACCTCTGTTGGAATAAGAGACAAACGAAATACGCGAGACTTATGACATCGGGTATTGCTGTCGTTGGTGCGAGAAAACGTCGTCCGATGTCTCCAAGAGTCAGTGGCAGACGAGGACATTATTACCAAATTCCGCGGGAACTGAATTGCGACGTTGATGTGAAGTTAAAAGCTATCTTGAGGAAGGTTTCTTGTATTTAGCTTACAGGTAAAATTTTCGCAGCCCAACACATGTGTTTGCAAAATTCCAAGATTGCAATGCCGGTGCATCGTGCATGCGCCACAATGCCAACGGCATATTCCCCCTGGCACATCTGATTTTCCCTTATTTGATTGACTGTTAAGCCCATCCACGCTTCCGCAGCTTCCGGAGCTGGTGGGCTAGAGTCGAAGGCTCTCGGCCATGAAGCCGGTAGCTTACAGCCCCATTCGCCACCACCAGTCCCCATGCCCAGGAGGAGGCCTAGCCTTAGCAGTGATGCTTGGCATCGTGCTCCAGTTATGATACTACCTTCATCACAGGAGGTTACTCTAGTACCAGAAAACATAACAGGTGTGACTTAAGTAGAATACTGCGTTATTACCAAGCTGGGTTCCAGCAGCGAGTAGTATAGATCTGTTCCACCCCATGGACAGAAACGCGGAATGGGTGGAAATTAGCCATTGGGGCACCCATTCATGCAATCCACCAACAGGGTGGTACTTGAGTGGTAACTTCGGTTGCTACCACCACCTCAACGGCACTTTCACAACACTCATACAAATTAGCCTCGAGTCATCACCATCGTCGATAACCACCATCATCAAATTCTTTGCGCTGCACTATAGCATCATTACCAGAGATTTCTAGCTCATTATTTTTATTTTTTTTGCACCAGGTATTAGTCTTGGGTAGGTAGAATACGATAGGCGGTGGCGGTCGGGCTGGTGGTGGCGATGATTGTAGTGGCGGTGGTAGGTGGTATTGTCAATAGCGATGGTGATGGTGAGATGATGATCGTGACTTGCGGACTAATTTGTGTGATGGTTTTGTGGTGGTGTGACAACCGATGTTACCACTCAAAGTACCACCCATTCGGCGGATGGGGAGTTTCCGTCAGTGAGTTGGAACAGATCAGATACTTTGTACCAAATAAGCCCCGGAGTAGATATCCAAATATATAACGAAGGACAGCCGGTAAGATAGGACTGCCTTGCAAACTGTTCCGAGCGTTCGAACGCTGTTGTGGCAAATCCCAACCCGCTTTGAAAAACTTCAATTTGGGGGCTTTTGTAAGGACTATTAGACAATATGGTTTAGAAATTAAGTACATATTTCTATCGCTCTCATGTACGGGACGTATTCAATGCAGAGAAATGAACTCCGATACCCCATTGCTGGCAGAATTATTCACATAACAGGGAACTATTCAAATAGTGCAGCAAAGTTTGGCAAAAATTTGGTCAGAAATAGTGATGCCAGAGAAGCTTGATTGTGTATTATCTAAGAGAGCCACAAGGCCATATACATATGAGAGTACAAGTGTGAATGCGTGCGTACGCATCTATGTATAGACCCTTCAGGCCGACAGCAATCTCCGGTCATACCAGACTCACCTCCGGCCATAAGATGGCAGAGACCTGTCATGCAATAGATTCATTGTGCACAGATAATTGTGTTGGTATCTCCACCCCAGTCATCTCCTAGTCGTCCTCCATTCCCTGCTCTCACAGCAAAACACAATTCCAGATTTGGAGTATCCGGGTTCTTTCTCCCTGCCTCGAGTAAGTAGCAAAAGAATTCTGGCAATGAGCTCTTCAAAACTGTACTCCCATCTCAGCCTTGGTCTGGTTGATGGATGGAATACGGCGATGGCAGGGCTACGATGATTGAGTTGGATATGGTTTATGTTTCGTACTTTGGAGACTTTCTTAGTATAAGCAGCAGAGAATCTCTCGGACAAAATATTCTGTTTAGGCTTAGTCCGCCAAGAAAAGCCGCCAGGCCGGCCGGAAAAGCTTGGCCCGGCCCTCATTTGAAAGCCGCCGCTAAGGCCGGCCTGGCCGCTTAGGAACACTGCTTGCAATACTGTACCGGCAGATGAGGTTGGGACGTTAGCATGGTCTTGTTGGAGTTAGGATTCTTTGTCTCATACCGTGTTATTTAGTGTTTGTTTGTTTGTAATCATATTGCATTCGGCCGCTAGCGGCCATGGCATATCCCGTACATATTTCCTCCCCGCTTCTTCCGTAACATAAAGAAACAAAAGCAAAGTCGCGAGTCCTCTTCCCCATCAACAAAAGAAATCCACCGTGTTATTTAGTGTAAGTCGGTAGCGTCCTTTCCAAAAGGTTTGCAGCATTCCCTTATGCTGAAGGCCAATCAGTGTGTGGTATTCTATGCTTAGGCTGGGATGTAGTTGTAATGATGCCAACGGTCCGTACTGACCCGGTCTGAGGTAGGGATCAGTACGTCCAGTCCAACGGGAGATACGATTGGACTGGTCTAGACCTGGACCGGACCGGTCTGAACTGGTCCGTAGCACGATTTTTGCAGTACTGTTCGGTCTAATGGGTGGACCGGTCCATTACAGCCCAGCAGGAAGGTCAGACTGGACTGGACGAGACCAGGACTGTACCAGTCTGGACTGATCCCTGCCTGGACCGTTGGCATCATTTTTTAGTTGGCGACCAATATATTGTAGGTTTATTCATGGAGCCTCATTCTCCCTCTATTTTCGGAGAGACGCTACTTCCGCACACCAAATAATACGGTACTCAAAATAGTTCAACTCGCCACACCAAGGTAGTTTATTACACTTCCTTCTGGTTACTCCCTGAAAAGCCTAGCTGCTGAGGCTAGAGCTCAGAGTATCATTAGCCATCAGGCTCATTCTGCACCCACAAGCTTGTCTAAGCACTGAATTGTGCTCAGCAAAGGGTATCCAACTGTAAGTTGCTCATTAGAACGCGGCGCAATCTGCCGGTATAACACTCTACCTCGTAGTCTTTGATAGCTATTTTTGCTTCTAACGTTCTGTGCTCTACATTTATCGGCCCTCAATCTCAAGAAAATAAAAGGTAATTGGTAGATAGCGGTTACCTTCGCAAAAACAGTCTAAAATTAGCGCATGCAGAGTTCTCCTTGTGGATATTCATAATGAATTTAACTAGCACTACTAGGCCTGGTCAGGATGCCGGCCAAATGGTATAGTAAGCAGGGAGCACAAGCCGATTTCAATATTATGCAGGAAGTCACAAGTACCCAGAATAGTCACCTCCGGCGTTATCTCGAGCCCGCCGCCCAATTTGATTGGGTGACAAGCCCTAACTGTTATCGACGCATCTATCAGGTAGCCGACGACAAAACAAATACTTAGCGCTACCGGATGGGCATGAGACAACTGCAGATGGGAACATAACCTATCATTCAACCCGATCGCATTAATCAGAAGCTTATTTTGCCTATTACGGCAGTTGCAATGTACCTGCTGAGTACTTCTGGTGGATCACAGTTCCAAGCCTTTCATTCGTAGCTGCTCCGAAATTTTATCCTTGGACACATCTCATCCCTTCGGGAAACGTCCGCATTTTTCTTGATAGGTAACTGTGCTTGACTAATCTGCTGCAAACGTGGAGGTGAGATGCTGGACATTAACGTCCCCCACCAGTGCCTTCATCACTCGTGTGAGATCTCCTGTTTCGGACAGATGAAATGTGATAGTATTCCTGTGTCGTTGTTCCAGTCATACTAGGCGATGGAGAAGGAGGGCAATTATGCGCTGCAATTCGAAACAGTATCTTCACCACCGGTAGGGTGTGCAAAAGATAACATGAAGCATAAATATGCAGCTTCTCTCGAAATATCCAATTGTTATACACATTGCCAGCTCGAAGCATTCTCATTGATTGACTGGTCATATGTACCACCATGCTGTGGCAGATCTGTGGCAGATTGTGGATAATGCCTATAATCAAACTGAACTTGAATTCAAATCCAAAATCGCCAGTCCACGACATTGTTTCTGTTTATATAGTGTTCTACGCACAGAATGTGCATAACTATGACCTCTTTCACCTCCAAGTCTCAGATTTACGATATTCCCAATATTGAGTGAGAGGTTATGGATAAAGTGCATTCTCAGTACAGCCGCACTGTGGCTATTATCGATATCGTAAAATGGAGGCCGGAAAGCGAAATTGAGCAGCGCACTTGGGAAGCGCATTTGCAATTGCAAGAAATCGTGCCTACGAAGTGAACTTGTGAGTGATGGAATGAGAAGTAAGAGGATATAAACATTTTCAAACCCTGAATTTGGCATGCTGTTCATAAGCGGCTTGCCAATTTTGGATTTTTGGATTTTTGGAGCAGGTTGGAGCCAAGTACACCTGGAAGCAAGCAGATGAGCCAGCTTCGGAACCGGATAGAGGTGGTAACTTTGGGCTGGGCGGGTCCCACCCCAAGCCGCCACCGTATCTTGTATTCCTAAGCATACATACACTTCCGTGTACCGAACTCATTCGTTGGAATACACTACCGACACCACCATCCCGTACGTTATGTAGAGTACTGCTGTGATCCTAGTCGATTGAACTTTGAGGATCAGTTCTCAAGCCTTGAATGGATTCCCACTGTATGCAGTGTCACTCTCGATCGGTGAGCTAACCAACAGCCAATAAAATCGTGTGATAGACGAGCCTGAGACAGGGCTATATCCGATGTTGGAGTTGCAATTGAACACAGGGTGAATTCTCAAGCTAAAACGCTAACATTCAACAAAATCAGGCGAGGCGCGAGGCTCTGCAGTTGGCGAAAAGCAGCTGACCAGCCCTGCGTCTTATGCCATCCTTCCTCTCGCTATCGTCACACAGGCCAGAGGCTAGAGATGATTGCATTGGCATATATGCAAGCACATTGCCAGAGGTCATCTGTTGAGAACAAAAGAGAAGAAAGAAGAAGCTGAATTGTCTGTTGATACAAAGAGAGAAAACGGCAGGCTTATATACAAAGATGAGACCATACTCGGCGAAGCCGGGTATCACAACCGGAGCCCGATGCCGGGCATCACTCCCGAGACTAGGCCTCCTCCTCGGTTTGGGGACTTGTGGCGGCCAATGGGGCTGTAAGCCACCGGCCTCATGGCCGAGAGCCTTCGGCTCTAGTCCACCAGTTCCGGAAGCCAAAGAAGTCACCGGGCCAAACTCCTAGCCAACATCATCTACTGCAGTGAGAACCCAAAGGTTGATACATACAAGAGAATTGTAGGACTAATATCACTAGATCCCTTATCATCAGCTCATCTGTATACGTTCAGCTCAACAAATGTTCTAGTCAGTTTGCGGAGAATCTCACTCCGCGGAGAAACCGGTCAGTTCACGGATTCCCACCTTCCATGAATGAACCAGTCAGATCAGCGCTCCATGAACTGACCAGTGCTAAGTGTGCTCAACAAAACATAACAATTACTATAATCGCAAAGTTATGCATATATGAAATGCGGGAACCTTATGGCTCTTGCACCTCCTGGCCTCCAATTTGCCATATCTTTAATATTGACAGAATGGTTGTGGAAAAACATCGCGTTTCAGCGATTTTTAGCTGTTTTTGTAAAGCTGCTCCATCAATTATAAAGATATCATAAATTGTAGACAGGGAGATGAAAGAGCGATGAATTATGCATATTTCATGTATACGTCACTTTGTGACTGGCCCAATACTTGCAGACTTAATTGGACCGACTTTTTGTCAATTTTGTCTGTGCAGCAGAGGAGAGAAAGAGAAGCATTTTTTATCCCGACTCTCCCTACAATCGGCTGTATCGCTCAACAAAGTGACTGGTCAGTTCACGGAGCCCAGTCATTCCGCGAGCTGACTGGTCACTCCGCGGACTGACATCCTCCGTGAACTGACTAGAACAACAAATACTACTATTACATTAGATGATAATTAATTTTACACAGTAACTAGAGGACTGCATCCTTAGCTGTGTATATATCGGTGCGATAGAGCTCGGGCCATTCCCACGGCCGTCACACGGCTCGCCACGACTCTTAGATCAGCATTGAGAATCTTACCACTTAATTCTACATACGCTCTCACTCAGATGTGCAACCGTGATCTTTCAATTACTATCCATATCCTTACACGGCTGGACGCTGGCGTACACGTCCTTACACTAGTCTCGATCTTCAGTCACTGGATACGTTTCTCTCACGGGATCTCAAGATTTAACCCCTAATTCGACGCGTCGTGACATGCGCACAACTCCACTCTAAGAAACACTACTACTCCAATGCCTCCAAAACGAGCGAATAGACTTCCATTGCGCCCTGCTAACGAGCGCGGGAGTGCAGAAACAATTCGGGCATTGATCGGCCGTGGAACTCCAAGTCAGCCAGCCGAAACAGCACCCCAATCGAACGCGCCAGCCCACGTGTTCTTCCGGAGGCCGAAATTGATAATGACGAAGAAGGCAATTCCGACAGTGATGATGAGGAAGAGGAGCAGCCCGAAGACAACAATCACGGCGAAGAGCAAGCTGCCGACACCGACCGCGGCGACACCGTACGATCCGAGGTCACCATGGCGGATATACGAGATATGCTTGAGCAGCAGCGAAAGCTCGTTGAATTACTCTTCCAGAATGCCGAAATGATGCAGGGTTATCACAACCCAGACGAAACGTACGCGCATACGCCAATCGACTTCGACGAAACTGGAGGCAATCCGGTTGGGATGAGGAACACCACAAGGTCATGCTCTACGATATAGTCTGGGCGGGGCTGAAACCCTATTTGTGGCCGAAGTTAAGACCTTTTACCAAGGCTAACGGGAGATTTGACTCCATCGACAAACTTTTCGACCGAGCGGCAGACGTCGAGACACCAAGGAAATCCAATAAGCAACAGCCAACTGAGAGCTGAGGCAGCAGCCAGAAGGGAAAGAAGAGACCTCGTCAACCATCAGTATCAACACCTTCCGGAGGAGGACCAGACTCAGGATCAGGCTCCGGATCAAGATCTGGATCAAGATCTGGTTTGGGATCTAAATGCCCACCGGCACCGTGGGTGAGCACGAAGGAACGACAACGACGGCGAGAATCCGGTGTATGCCTGCGGTGCGGAGCCAAAGGCTCATCTCGTTTTCGAATGCACCAGATACTCGCGGGCCTGAAATGCCGAGCAGGATCAACCCCGGTACCATAAGCAAAATCTACCCACCTCGTCCGACGACCGCCAAATCAAACGCCAACGATCATTCCACCCCCAGCAGCAAAAAAGCAAGTCTACCTCTCCCGGTACCTAGCTCGGCGAGTGAGGCAGGATGAGATGGAGCTGGGAATGCCGGCGGCAGGCACACGGGCGTTGATGGCAACACTGGAGGCGATACAGCCTCATCGAATAGCACTAAAACCGACGGTTATTCTAAAGAGCCCGAGAGCCCACATGTTTAGTCAATATCTCTGCAGCACAGAGACCCCCGATTCTGCACACATAATCCACTAAGTTAAGATACGAGATCGACACAGAGAAATGCAGCGCGTACGAGCACTCATCGACTGCAGCGCAACGAGCATCTTTATGGCCCCAAGACTGCTTCGAAAACTTGGGCTACCACACTAAGCTGCACATACAACCACTCTTGGCCTCATCGGACATGTAATAGAGCATGCCAGAGACAGCCGGAAAACGATCATTTCGGCCCAATACTTCAACCATTTGGCACCGGTTGACGAACCGGAGGTACCGGTCGTCCCAATAACGGCATATGATTTGGTATTAGGACTTCCATGGTTCCAAGCTCGGAACCCGGAGATAGACTGGTCACGGAACCGGCTATTGTCGTTGCGGACCCCCTTACGGTTTGGGATCGCACGGCACTGAGGATTCCCAACTCGGTAAACCCGAACGGAATGGTGTTAGCATCGAGACGCTTTCGGCCACAGCATTTGGCGATCTGCTTGCTAGCGAAGAGATTACCAGGTCTTTCGCTCTCTCAATAGAGGATTGTATTGGATTACTGGGAGCTATGGTAGAGTGGACTCACGAGAAAGGTGAATACCCTCGTATTCTGGATGACCGAGCAGGAGCAGCAGCAGTAGTTGCGGCAGAAGAGGAACCCAACTCGGGTATACTTGAATGACTGCTACCGGCTCGCCAAGTCACGAAGGGAGCTCCGCGCGCCTCGTTCATGCTCCATCGTGTCCGGCCGGCAGTACCACGTCTCCTGGATTACCCTTCACCGCTCCATCCTCATGACGAATTACTGCTAACGCGCGCAGCCGGCACTGAGAAAGAAGAGCAGATGCTCCGTACGGACGACGGGAGCTATATCCCCAACAAGTACACGGAATTTGTGGAGGTCTTCAGCAAGACGAAGGCTGAAACACTCGCACCACACCGGTCGATCGACCATGCAATCGACCTAGTACCAGGCTGCCAGATACCATATGGACGGATCTACAATCTCTCGGAAGTCGATCTTAACACGCTCAAAGCATACATCGAAACAAACCTAGCCAATGGGTTCATTCAGCGGTCATCATCACCGGCAGCAGCCCTGATCTTTTTTGCGAAGAAAAAGGATGGGAGCTTATGACTGTGTCAATTACCGGGCTCTCAATTCGGCAACCATCAAGGATCGGTATCCCTTACCTCTCATTTTGGAGATGCTCGACAGGCTACGCAGAGCTTGGATTTTCACCAAGTTGGACCTTCGGAACACGTACCATCTCGTTCGGATCAAAGAGGGCGACGAATATAAAACTGCTTTCCGAATTCGGTACGGTCAGTTCGAATACCAGGTTATGTGATTTGGCTTAACAAATGCGCCGTCCACGTTCCAGTCCTACATTGACGATTGTTTGCGACCTTACATCGACGACTTTGCCATGTGTTACCTTGACGATATTCTCATTTATTCGAACAATGAGAAGGAGCACGATGAACATGTAAGAAAAGTGCTGGAATGGCTACAGAAATTTGGTCTCTATTGCAAGGCCGAGAAGTGTCAATTCGGAGTCTCAGAGGTCGGTTTCCTGGGGTTTGTCATCAGTTCCAAGTGAGTTGGCATGGAATCAGACTGAATCTCGTCGATCAAGAACTGGCCTGCTCCCAAATCTGTTTGGGATGTGCCGGTGCTTCTGGGATTTGGGAATATCTACCGGCGATTCATTCGGAAATATGCTAAGGTTACACTGCCGCTTCCTGAACTCTTGAAGTCAAGAGCACCTGGCGGGGAGAAGTCAAATAGATTTTCGGAGGAGGCTACAACTCGATCGCAGCCAATCACACGGACATGGGAATGGACTCGAGAGGCCGAATTTGCATTTCCCAAACTGAACAGGGTCTTCACCGAAGCACTGATTCTACAGTATTTTGACCCGCCAATGCCGAGGATTCTGCAGACTGATGCAAGTGGCTTCACGATTGCCGGTATTCTCAACCAGTACGATGAATTCGGGACTCTCTGACCAGTCAATTTCTACTATCGAAAACGCTCTTCTGCCGAACAGAAATACGATATGTACGATCGGAAGCTTCTGGCGATCGTTGAGACTATGAAACAATGGCGCCACTACTTCAAGGGAGCCAATCACAAAGTCTTGATACCGTGCGATCACATGAACCTCGAGTATTGAAACGTCAAAAGTGCTCTCCCAGAGACAGGCTAGGTGGGCGGAGATTCTTTCTTTATACGTTTACGTCATCGAGCACCTGGCAGGCAGCAAGAACCAGGCAGATGGACCCTCTAGACAACCTGATTATGGGATGGGATATGAAAGACCTACCGCACGGCTATTGGCTACTTTGGCAGCGAGCAGTGTTGAATCCTACAATGATCTCCTACGGACAATCAAGACAGCTCAGCCTACCGACCCACTGGCTGTCGATGTAAACTAGAAAATAGTCGATATAGCAATGGTCAGTATCCCTGATCAGCCAGAGAGCGGTGGACATGATGGACCTACGGACTCAGGGGTCAGTCGGTGGTGAGTCATCTCAGGAGCTCGGACCTACGAAGGGAGGATATATGTGCCGGCGGACGATGCTCTGCGCACCAAAGTGATAAGTCTTTTCCATTACAACCCCAAGTCTGGCCATTTTGGAGCTCTTAGAGCTGCTGAACTCGTATCTAGAGATTTCTATTGGCCTTCGATGGATGCCACAATACGAAATCATGTTGCTGGCTGCGAAGTATTCCACCGAATTAAGGCACCACGCCATGCATGCCACAGGATCAACATGCCACTACGAGCGCCTTTTCGACCTTGGGAAGGAATTACCATGGATTTCGTCACTGACCTACCCAAGTCGACGGCATTGAGACTGAGTGGGATCTTGGTAGTTGTCGACCACTTGACTAAGTTGGCTATTTACCCGCCCTGCCGGAAAGATATCGACTCACCGGAGCTGACACGGATGTTTTTTGATCATGTGATCTGCAAACACAGCATACCGGATGATAACATCACCGATCGTGGCACTCAATTCACCAGCCGATTTTGCACCCAATTTTGCACCCATATGAGCATCGACCACCGACTATCGATGGCATTCCACCCCCAGACCGATGGGCAAACAGAGCATCAAAATCAGACCATGGAATAGTACCTTTCAGCCTTCTGCAACTATAAACAAGATAACTGGGTTGAGCTCTTACCTTTTGCGGAATTCACGTACAACAACTCCGTGCATGCTTCGACGATGATGACTCTATTCTGGGCCGTTCACCACCGGCATTCCAAGAAGCAATCCAGAGCACCGAAAGCGCCCGCCAACCTCACATCGGAGGTCCAAGCGGATGCTGTGTTTGAGGGATTGAAAGAGACTCACCGAATCCTGCGAGAGAATTTACTAGATGCCCAGGAGAGACAGACGAAGTATGCTGGCGGAAAGGAGATCACTTTCGAAGTTGGAGATAGAGTGTGGCTGTCGACCAAGCACTTCCGCACGACCAGGCCTTCTAAGAAACTCGATTACAAGCGCGCGGGACTGTACACGGTAAGTAAGATCATCAATCAGAACGCTTATAAATTAAATTTACCAAAAACGATGCGGAATCACAATGTTTTCCACGTTTCACATCTTGATTGATGCACCTCCCCGGTTGTAGGTCAGCCGCCATCGGAGTCGCAACCGACGATTGTCGACGAACCGGGAGAGGAAGAATGGGAAGTCGATCACATTCTCGACTCCAAACGGCGATATTGGAAGCTCCATTACCTCGTCCAGTGGGCCGAATACAGCCATGTACGCACGAGTTGGGAACCAGCAGAAAACCTCGAAAATGCCCAGGAGCTGGTCGATGAGTTTCACCGAAAGCACCCGAGGAAGCCGCGTTCATAGGGAGCAATTGGGGCTCGGGATTGGAAGAAATGCGTTTAATTTCTGTTCCTTCTCTTCTTATTGGATGCCGGCCCGGTATAAATGGCGCTGGCACGGGTTTTACCACCTCCGGATCTCAGTCACTGGAGGTGGACTTTCCCCGTGCGCCGCATCCACCAAATAGTCACCATTAACTTACGGGGCTGATCGGCAGCGGGAAATAGGAGGTTCTGAGAACAACGTAGGAGGTTGTTTTGTTTCATTGCTTCTTATAGAACGAAGGTATGCAGCCAGGAGGCCTGCGCCTGAAGAGGGGATAATGTAATGGCATAGCCGTACGTGATGTGTCCAGGGCCGGGTAACAACCGTTTTATATAGTCGGCTCGCCACGAGTCGTAGATCAGCATCGAGAATCTTACCACTTAATTCTACATACGCTCTCACTCAGATCCATGTGTGCAACCGTGATCCTTCAATTACTATCCATATCCTCACGCGGCTGGACGCTGGCGTACACGTCCTTACAGCTACGAGGATGAAGAGCAAGAAGTGGGGCAAGTTGAAAGCAGTGCGGAAGATGAGAAGGAAAGTGAAACGGAGGAGAAGTGAGACGTGCGTCTAGACCAGGAAGAGAGAGAAAAACGATCGGCAGTTGTGTGCATATAGACAGGAGATGCATCTGTGGATGGGAGAAGGAAGAGTGCGGATGAGGTCGCCAGGGGTGATGACAGGCGGACACGTATTGAGGAAGAAGTTCTAGAGGCTTCAATGAGTGCCAGTAACAAGGAAAAGCGAACAATCAGGAAAGCAGCAGGATTCAGGAAGCAACCAGCCAAGGTGGACCCCATCGAAAACGCGACTTCAAACTTGAGAAGCCGACATGTGCAGCCAGTGCTGTGGCTACTGACTCAAGGACAAGGCCAGAAGCAAGAGAACTATCCCCATGACTAGTGTAAAGTCACTAGGGATCATGTTCTATCAACTGAAGTCCAGGCATGCGCCAGTAGGCACATACTTAAAACGGTTCAGACACCAAGATGACCATAAATACTACCGGTGTAGTATTGCCGGTAAAATGGTTCTGACATGGGAACACTTCTTCCGCGACTGCCAGTGGAAAGACCAGCAGAAAAACGCTCTGAAAAGGGGTGGGGAAGGCAACCGGCTGCAATGCATACAGATGCCGACACGTGTAGGTCTCTGAGCTGTATTCCATGGATGCGATAAAGCAGTGATGGGCTTGCTGGCGACTACAGATGTCGGGGAGTTCCTGCCCAGGTAATTGGAGGAGTTATGTTCAGTTGTCTCCCTCTCCTTTTTGGGTTTCTTTTGTTTTCATAAATCTCTTGCTTTCTTTTGTCAGAGGGGATGACGGGTGGCAGAAGTAGAGCTTTGCCATCTAGCCGGCCTGCGTGGAGGCAGAGGTGATTAGGAGTCTGTCATACTCTAAATAGAGTCAATACAGTATGATTAAAACAAAATACAAAAACGGTGGATTACGCTAAAAAATATAGACGGGTAACCCATCCGCCGACTAGTGCCGCCATTGGCGCGGAATCAATCAAACAAAGAAACCGCCACGATCGCAACACTCCAATGATGGAAACATCTGGAATCCATCGGAGGATCAACATGAATGTTCCCACTGTACTGAGCCCTGGGTTCTTTGCTCAAACGCAACATCAACTCCATCCTACGTAGGGGATTCAATATACTCCCTGTCTAAATACGTAGTTGGTATGACTGCTTGTAGCTTCAGGATCCTACTTAGTGGAGCGTGTGATAATGAATGCTAGGTTGTAATTCTCTGTCTTTATCTCCATTGGCGGTTGATGGCAGAATAGTACCAACTCGGTCGTCGCAAACCCCCCTTCCGATCAAACCGTTAGACATCCAAACGGGCGTCGGATAGTCTGCTTTCCCCTTCACCAGACACTTCCTGACGACGGACACACACCTTCGACAACACACCTCACCGCCTAGTTTTGCCAAGACTTCCCCTTTTTTGGGCAGGTTGCGGTTTTACTTTGGCTTCATTATCGCATACCTGTGCGTGTCCGCTTACCTTTGGGGAGTGTGTCTCGTCTTTACATCCCTCGATACCACTCAGCATTGACACTGACCGGTAGTCCCCCTCTTGGGGCCACTCGCCTTGTTTTGGGTTGTTTTACGCCAGTTACGACGATTTACGACATGCAGTACTTGATAGCTTGATAACTATGGCGAGGAAGCGCAGCAGTTCAATGAAGAGTATTTCTGAGGACAGCACGCTCTGACCCACGACACTCGGAGAGGCTACAAAGACCTGCTTCACAGGCACATCGTGAGCACTTGTACGCGTTGTTCCCATGGACGCATCAACCCACTTAAACAGCGAAAATCGGTAGACACATCACAGAGCGCTGTGCTTCCCACGGAGCATGGTTGGGGTATTCCTCTGCCATCACATCATATGGCACCCTGTTCTTGGCAAATGCGAAACTGGATCCGAACAGTTACATTTCTGGGGGAGGACTAGAATATGGTGCCCTGGGCTATTTGGGGCAGTGGAAGAAGGGAGGGGGTGAACTTTCGTTTTTGGGTAGTGGGTGGGGAGCTCCGCCATCTAGCCGGCTTGCCCGGAGGCGGAGGGGAATCGGTCTTTGTCATACTCTAGTTAGAGTGAATACAATATGAATAAACAACAACAACAACAACAACTTCCTGACGACGAAGACGATAAACACGACCAACATGATGAACACGACGAAGACGGTGAAAGCCAGCCACCTAACAGCATCGGCGTGGAAGAAGTCGGATACGATGGGATCTGTGATATTGGATTCCGTGAGTGGAATGTACCCGCGGTTTGCGGGCGACAATCCTCGTATGAATTCCCATTAGCATTTGACACCAGCCTGATACTTCATGCAGCACTGCAGAATGGCCCATACGGAAGCCCTTGAGTAAAATGAGACTACCCCCTCTTGTCGCTCCGGAGTCCCGTGAGAACTTTCAGCAAGAACTACCTATAGGATAGCCTATCCATCGATTAGGATAATCAGTTAGCTGAGGTTTATCTGCATAACCGTCGTACATTCCCCACATTTTTCGACGGCTTTCTCCTACTAATCTCTAAGAGCAGAGAGCGTGTATGATACACTAGCCCATGAATTCTGTCACTTTGCTCGCTATATCTACGACCCACCAAGTTCCGAGCCAGATCTGAGTGACGGACATGATTCATATAGGTATGCCTGGATAGACAGGACCAAGAAACACTTCAAGTCATTCATTCTTGATATTAGTAGATACCACCGTTACGTGCACATCAGACTAGAGCCAAAGGAGTATCGTTAGATTGCCGAATCCTGTGGTTGGGAGAAGGAAACGAACTCGCTGTTAAGAGGTCCGAGGTGCGCGTGTAGACGATGCGATGGGAAGTTTCAACTCGTGAGCAGAAAAGGTGAAAGGAACGGATGCACGCAAAATATTGGAAGATGAGCTTCTACGCACTTTCTATACAAGTAATGCATCTTCCCATTATTGCACAGCGTAGCATTAGCATATTACTATACCATATCATTTATCCCTATATTATTGGTGGTTCACTCATTAAAATTATCAAGCCTGATAAACCTTCTGCGACATTTTATTGCTTGTGTCCGGTCGATTTGTGCAGGATAAACGTCATTTGGCTTAAATTCGGTCCTGCAAATACTGACCCAACATTGGACCCACCATTCGAAACTCCGGTCATTTTAGATCCAGGGGTTCTAGTTGGCAAGGGGAGTCTGCCATTGATTTCTCCATCACCGACGCACCAAGATTGGGATAGAACCAGATTAATCCCCTTCGACAGCCACTTACCATGGGGCTAAACCAAAATTGAAAGTGCAACAAAAACCACAACTCTAATCAATTACTCAACATCCGCACCCCTTTTAAGCGCTCTTTCAACCTTCCACTCTTAATACCACCGGATGAAAGTATAAAGTAAACGGCAAAGAAGTTGCACGGAAAAAGGATCTGTTATATCCTCCGGAATATCCATTTCAACATGGTAGTTCGTGCCATACATCTTGACTATATTGAACTCATCCGTGATGATTCATGACCGGATAGATTTTGTCGAGAATCGAGCTTTTGCAGAGAATCTCACTGCTCGCTCTATCTTCTAAAGTTACCTCGGAGTTCTGGATGTTTCCTGCTGCCCCATCTTCTATTCCATCGCCACCCTCAGAATTCCCCCGCCACAATTCCGTTTGGTCAGTAATAAAATAATCTCGTAGTAACAGACATAGTGCTACCCGCAAAAACCAAAGCACAGTAAGAAAGAGCATTAAGTGCTAAAGAGGGTAATATGACAATGAGACACGCAACTGCTGAGAAATGGAAGGCACAAGGCGAACAGATTCAGAGAGATTCTAATATCCGGACACCTAACTCTGTGTTTAAATGAATTTGCTCACTGCAACTAACATCGCGCCTTCACTGGAATCTGCAGGTTTATCACCACGATCGAACTACGCCGGAATACGCTCCAGTCACAGTATATATATAGTTCGTTTGGCCCATAATACGGATGCCTGGGCTAACAACTCATCGTCTGTAGATATTGAGCCGCGGGCAGTTGATTCTATAGCTTTAGCAAGCCGTTATGATAGCAATTCAAGATTCTCTTCCTGATTCCATCCTAAGACCCCAACCACAAGATCGCGGTAAGTAAACGTCCACCCTGGAGACCCTACGGCAGATATGCCCGTAGAATCTTGCGTACGACAAATGCTGCGAAACACCTGGATCCCCTGATCAAGAGAGAATCCGGTGATAGAAGTGAAACATAAATACCCCGCAACCTAGTGGATGGCTTTGCCAAAGTTTTTAATCCCTATAACGGCATTCATCCGAATGTCAAACGAATGACGCTCTTGCAGCTATAGCGACGTTTGGCGTCTTCGAAGGAGTCGCGGATGGGTACCAGTCGGGTCGGGTGCGTTTCCTTCGCCGAGGAAAGTTTTCGATAGCCGGCCCTCTTCCGCTTCACATTCGGTAGCGGCAGGCGAAGTTCCGTAGCTGCTGGTGAAGTTCGGGATCGCCTCCCGAATGCTGAATTGCCCGCAATAACTCCTTTTCACATCCCACCAACAATGTCACCAACCGGAATCTCCCAACCTTTTCGCCTTCACGCTCTCGTTAGTACATCCTGCCATCATCTATTCCCCGCGATGAGCCATCGATAATAGTGGCGTTGGAGAACACAACCGTAGTGTACCTAAGCAACCGTGCAGATCTCGAAACCGGACTTCCAACCTTTCGAGGTAACTTCAACATGTAGCAGCGTTAATGGTGGTGAAATGGGTGGTGGCGGTAAATTTCAGGGCGTTTATCGACGCATTCATTGAAGACCGGATTATTGACGGCGGAGAAGTGGCGTTTGGTGGTGGTGCAAAGGTTGGCCACTTCGTCGGGGACTATATCGAAGGACGAGATCCGGTGACGGTATATTTGCAATGTTGTTTCAAGAGTGATGCGGCTGTGGACGAAAATGGCGGGCGACAGCTTGATGGTGGTGTGAGGTGAGGAGAAGTCAATGTCGTTAAGCACCAATCCGTTCTCATCACTGTCAATCACTCGCCCCTTGCGCATTACATCATCTCACTCTTCATTTGAAAATGTACCTACCTCCTCTATACACCCCTCCGCTCTATCCTTATATGGTTCCCTCTACGACGCAGCTTGGAAACCAACCTTTTATACATTTACCCACCGCGTATCGGAGCCTCATTACCCCTGCATAGTTCGGACCTAAAACCCTCCGAGCGCCCTGCTATACGTCATGACTTTATCCGAACCCAGGAACCCTGGACTCCGGATTGCCAAAAATAATATCGAACGCAATCGAGTTCACCACCAACCATCTTGACTCAGACCCGTGTCAATGAGAGTAGAATTTGTAGGTAGTCTAGTAGTAGTATCGATCTACAGGTAGAGTACAATATACCAGAGGTGAGAGGGAGAGGTATCGCGAATAACCAACAACATTCCAAAAAACGCCCGCATGAACATGAAAAACCCGAAACGCCAAACCCCAATGAGCTAAATAAAACAGCACTGCCATAACTGCATATCCATTATAACAATCATGCTCTCATGCTCTCATGCCTTCGGTCGCAAATCTAACGGTGGGAACATGCCCAGCGGCGCATCCGGAATGTCAGGTGTTGGTAACCGTTCAAACCGTGGTGTTTGCGGAGTTGGAGGTAAGGATGACGACGACGGCGATCGGTATGTGAGAACAAATGGCGGGGGGCGGTCGTTATATCGTGGCCGAGGTTGTAATGGTTGTGGAGACGGCGGGGGAGTTGGTGGGAGTGCCATTGTAACTAACAGAAGTCAGTTCCCAGTCGCAAGAAATACGGTAAGATGCTATTACTGACGTTGTATGATTTCAGGCCTGGAAATAATGATAAGGACGCGGTATCGTCAGAATTTCGGAGTGAAAATATCGATATCGATGATCTACGCAAGCAACTGTCGATCTATCGCTGAATCTGCACGATCAAAAGCTGGAGTAGTTGAGCGTCACGATGAGGTCTTCTGAGGAGTAGGGTGTTCTTTTGGGGTTTTTGACAGGTTGGGTGAGAATGCTAATTCCTTTTATTCCCGTCCTATTCCCTACCCCGTCCTCACCGAAGCAGCTCGCTAAATCCATAGCTAAACCTGTGTTAGCCAATCAACAACGCTATTGACAATAGTCACGTGAGTGAACTCCAACTGTCGCACGTTGGATCCTGCGTAAGCGCGTACGCAGCAGACGGGAATGGAAGTTGCAGAAACCTTCCATGCATATGGGGGAGCACAGGCCATTAGGCTTCTCCGTCCTTATGTCCGTCTTGTCTCCTAACTGGCACCAAGCCTGGTTAATTTACCCCCGGAGGTGGTCCAGAACAAACATCGAGTCGTGTAAAGTTCCAGAGGCGTCTTATTGCTTCCATATTCACCCTGGCATTGTTGTAAGCGAATTTGTTTAATATCCCTAATTAAGCTTAACCAGTGCAGTGTTTGAGTAATGTCTCTCGAGCCAACTAGCGGTGAGGTGAGGTGCCTTACGTACCCGATGTTTCTTGCCTAAACAGAACATCGGAAGTCCGATTTGTAATGTTCGTGGGGGTTCCGAGCATTTTTCGGCGGTTCCCGGCCCGATATGACAGACACACCACCAATGACGAGGACTCTTGAAACCCTAGCCCTCCGGCCTGCACTTTGTGCAGAAAGGTCAGCTGAGGTCCTTCCAGCGCAGCCAAATCTTTGATGACGTGTAAGATTCGCGGCCTCTCGTTCTCGACCTGAGCGTCGTAAAATAATGTCGTAGGCTTCACATCAGCTTGCTTCCAGTTGCTATCGCAGTGGGTGCGGCTGACTGGTGACTGGTGACTGTTTCGTAATGACATGAAGGTAATGAGTTAGAGAGGACGGTATTGTTGGGACATTCGATTGCGACGACAACGCCCAGAAGATTCGTAAAGAAGAAAACGATGACTAGGACGATGCCCTAAATTGCGAAAGTTTGAGGAGCACATATCTATAAGATGTAATGCTATAGAGTACGTCAGTCGCTTAAAGTGCAGCTCTGAAGACAGTGGAAGCTCACTTTCTGAATATAAAGAGTATTAGTGCTATAGAGGGAACATCGAGTCCAAATGCACCGCATAAGTATCGCAGGATGGTAGCTGACCTATATAGACCCAACTCGGTGGCGAACTGAGGCTCTCTTTGGCAGAGGTGTTGCAGATAAATAGTGAGTCGCGAGGTGGGGGAAGAGAGGATGATGAAACCACAGAATGAGCACCGGATAGAACCCTTGAAACGGAGGCTCCGGCCGGATGCTCCGATCGTGAGATCGAGGTAGTGCAATTAGTTCGTCTATATCGCCAGCAACTTGCGTCGTCTCTGTGGTAGCGTCAAATTTTCTTTTCCATTAGTAATGATTAGATAGTTCGAGAGACGGGATAATTTACAACGCACTGACAATTATATAGATGTGGTGGTGGTGGTGGTGGTGGTGGTACCTCTATAATAACTATTGGTCGGGGTACCGTCCGCTACCCCACATATAGATTATGGTGTGACGGTGTACACCAATGGTGATGTTGGTCTTGTGTTGAGTGCTTCCCGAGATGGACTTGTGAGCCTGAAGGTAATCTAAAAAGACGTAGCAGAGAAGAGATCCTAGAGAGACTCCATACGGATATAAGACCACCCGACTCCGACTTATACCCGTCCCGACGGAAGAGGAGGAAGAAAATCAATCCGTCGAAGGAACGTTGGTGACCAGGCAGATGATAACATTAATGATTTTCCTGAATAGATTCAATTCATCGCCGTTTGGTATATTCAAAGTCCGACACCCTATTTAGCAATGGTCTAAGTTAAATTAGTGATGATTTTCCCTGCGGTTCATTCGAGTCGGTCACCTTTGGATTTAGGACTAGTTTGCGTTCAGCTCTCATTGGGCGCATCTCGATAGATCGTATTTCTTGAGGAAGATTCCTTGCGTGAAGGTGAAACGCGGAAACGATGAAATGTATCGAGGTGCTCGTCGTGTATCGAAGTATTAAAAGCCTAAAGACTCCATGAGCATTAACGACAGGATTTCGGGACGTATAATCGAGGCATACTGTGTCTGACCTCTGCAAATGAGATATTAGGAATTTTCTGTGATCGGTGGAAGTAGTGGGTATAGATGACATTGGGAGGCGAAGTTAGATCGTTGTGGAAGCGCTGATAAAGCTTTTGTGCCAAGTCTCACTCGTGCGAGATTCTCCGAAACTCTGACGACGCATGTGAGGAGGGCCAGGATATACCACTTATGGGTTATTTTGGGCGGATCTAAGAGTATGTAGTTGGTATAAGTGTGACTAGGTGCGATGTATGAGGGGTGTCGTGCACAGCGACGGCAAGGTTCCTACGAAAACCACGTGCTGGGCTAGGGTTAGTCGGGTTTGCTTAAGTGCGTACCACCAAAAGTACATCTAGATGGTTAGCGTTGCTATAATTTTGCGTGTCCTTGACTCTCTTCTCACATGCCGTGTGGAGCTTGATTCACGAGGCCAAATTATGCTACATGGTTTTGGGTTTGTTCAGATCACAGGAGTCATCTAAAGTTGCAATGTTCAAACAAATTAGAAAGAAAAACTCTTGATAGCTAGTAAAGCTGCCGGCCTACATCTATCATCTCCCCTTTTCGAGAAAACAAAGATCGCAGTAGTAGTAGAGTACAGGAAAGTCGTACAGTAAATAGAGATGCTAACCTCCACCACAAACTAAACATCAGTAGAAGTTACAACACACACCCATACGTCAGTTCACAACGAAAAACATTTTCAGTATGCCGTGAACCATATCCTGTTCTCCTCTAGGTCTTCTTCGGCCTCTTGCTGGACCTCCTGTTATTGCCGCCACTGCTGACAGTTCTCTTCTTGCTCATCCTCTTGACGGGGGTGCCGTTCTCCTGGGGCATTGGAATATCGTCAACCTCAAGGTCCTTGAATTTGTCATCCCTCGCAATTCCGCGGAAATCTTCGTAGAGCTGTCTCGAGAAAACGGTACTAGTGGCCCACTTTCCATATTGAATCTTTCCCATATCTTGGATCATGAACCAGCAGATGTTTTGGTACCACGTCTTGTACAAATCTCTGGCGAGTCCATCGTCATTGATAATTGCAACAATGTCGGCAACTGCAGTGAGACTGGAGAATACAGCATCACGCATCATGATGGCATCTGAGAACAAGGCTGTAAAGAAATCTTGGGCTTCATCCCAGGTCATATTCTCGACTTCCGGATTAGACTTGGAGAGCTTGATAAGGTGTTCTTTAAGATCTCGGATGAGCTTGGTTTGCCAATTGATTCTCCAGCGCTCGAGGCATCTGGACGCGGTATCCTGGGCTCCAGGGGACTCGATTCCGCAATACTTGCTCACAAGAATGCTCGCTTCATCGTCCGTAATTGAAAAATAGCGGGCAAAGTGGCGACGGCAGGCATGGAATAGGTTCAGATGCTCTAGTGACTCGTTAACGAAGCGGTGCTTCTTATTTAAGGACGCCTTTCGATGTAAGTCTTCAGGTGGAACTCCGCCAGTTGGGAATGGGGGAACCATTTCGTTCGTCCCCGGGACGAATAGGGCATCAAGGTCGGGAGTCTCAGTGAGATGCTCCTTGGCGAGATGTGTAGTAAAAGCCTGAGATACATAGACTGGCATGGGTTGAGCAACCATGTTGGGGTAAGGTGCAACAGGAGCCTCGAGTGTATGAAAATTTACACTGAGAGGTCCCGAGAAAGGATTGCCGTGAGCAACACTGTACCTCGGCATCTGCAGACTTCCAGCCAACATCGTTACATCACTAACAATGTCTTGAACCAAAACGGCACCATTCTGACTAGCACGGTGCTGTACAGTACTATGCTGACCGACCCCATGCTGAGTAGCATCATGCAGAATCGCGACGGTGCCAAGAGGATTGTGATCACCAGCTATAGTTGGTATTCGGCTGTTACGAGGCACATCGCATCCCGCGTCCCGGAAAGCTTGACGGCGGGCGTTGTTATTTCGACTGGCCAGCACTGCGTGCATGTATTGGGGGGAGCTGTGATTGTGGTGAGTGGGAGCCAGAAAAATTGATAAGCTTACTTACTTTGCTCCAAATGCCATCAACATATTGTCGCAGTATATATCATCCTCATCCTCGGAGGTTCTGGGAAGAGGCCCTAGCATCCTTTGAACGGCATTAAAAAATATAATTGCACGGTTATACTCGGGTGAACTATGACAATCAGGTACTGTGGGGGAAATAATTATAGCAAAAATGGGGACTCACTGCTGCGGATACTCCTGGAGAATTCGAGCCCAGTTTGCTCTCGATTCCTCTCGAGTATCATTGGAAACAGTACCATGCGAGTTAGGATGAACGGGACCGGTCATGCGGGGATCAATCTGTTGAGCAGAGGATTCGGTAACGACACCACTGTTACCCGTATTGCTAGTAGTGGCAGTGGATTCGTTGTGTGAAATCATCTCCAATCGAGGCCCGACTTCATGCGTGACAGACAGCAAAGGATCTAAGTCGGCATTCGTACTATCCGACAAGAGAGAAAGTTAGTTAATTACTTCATGCCCAGAGATGTCACCGCAAATTAGACATCTTCGCTATTCTCACTCTTTCTGTATCCAGTTGACACCCCCGAAGCCTTCAGATTGTGGTGAGAGCGTCGGGCAGCAGGGTTTACGGGTAGGATGGTACCTGAGTTGGAGCTGCTTGACTTTGTGCTCGTTCTCTTGCTCAATCAGAGCCAGCTGGGACTGAAGGGGCTGAGCTTGGCTCTCGTTGGGACGCGAAGACGTCGCTTCCAGCCGTTCGAGGCAAGACTTCGAGACAAGTTCGTGTTCCATGTTTTTGCTAGATGATTGGTAAATCGGTTGTTTACTATTGTTGGCTGCTTGTGTATGTTGATGTGACGTATACAAGGGAAGAGAGGAAGATGAGAACGGTTGAGAATGTTGCGAAGTTAGGTCAGCGAGAACCCTCCACTGTCTCAGGCAACGAACGACACAGCAACAAAATAAGTATGAGCTACGATTCGTATAGACTTACTACAGTACAGAAACTTACTTAAGTATGTACTTCAGTACATACCTACTATGCCAAAAAAACCCCGTTTATGGATGTGACCGCAGTGCTACATTTACCCGAGTGCAGCATGACTCCAAACGTCCAGTGATTGTAGCGTAATACTAAATGAAAGATTCCAATTACTAGGGACTACCTCAAAATACCACAGGAATACAAGATACCAGCAAATATGACCACCGGGAAAAATGACCATACACGACGCATAACACACAGAGAAGCTGTTTTTCGGCCGGTAATCCATAGCATCTTTGATGAGTGGCACTATGAAGTCCTATGGACTTGCACATGGACACGGACAGTATGATATGAATTGTACATGATGATGAGAAGTTGTGCTAGATTCCATAAGATGTGGGAGAGCCAGAAGCCAGATGCCTGGGACCCGTTTTTCTTGACATGTAATACTATGGAACCGTGCAGTGCCAGAGGAATCATACCACTGGCCAAGTAATTTTTACATATCGAGCTATGGATTGTGGGATAGCCTGGAGTGATGCCTCTCGTCAAGTATTTTCTACAGATTGAGCTATGAATCACATGTGAGTTGGAGGCCTGGTACCTTGAGCAGTGTTTGGACAGATCATGTCATAAGATGAGGGAGGCTTGGAGCAATAGGACACCTGACACCATGTACAGACTGTATCTTCTCCTACTCTTAATTGGCATCCGTATTGACATCCTCCTCCTGTACCTCCTGCTGCTCCTCATCTTCTGCTTCATACTCGTTGTCCTGGTAAGTATCAACACAGGTACTCCAATTTCTGCAGTATTACTCTAGCTTGGTATGGTGATCGTTAGTCTGCGTGGCTCCTCCAGTATCTGGTGGTTTGGGCCCGAACCAATTGAACATAACTAGGCTGATATTATTATTGATATATTAGTATTGGTACTGGGGATGCAAATCCAGTACATGTCTGCCCATCTGGACATGATATTAACTAAATCATAGTCAGCCAGAGTCATAGGGAACACTTGGTCAGACACTATCAGCAGACAATTGGAAGGCAGACCAATGCCTTGCTTTCCAATGCAGAGCTCCTGGAAACGAACAATGCATCTCTTCCATAGGCCATTCTGTAGCCATAGAATCCTCACAAGGTCCGCCAGTCATAAGTCACCTACGGTGCCTTTCAGATGTTTATCTACACGAAACCACTCAAAGTTATTTAGTAGGTAGGCATTCTAAATGGACTGGTCATTTGTAGAGTACAACCTGGGCAGTGGAATCGCAACTGCCCAAGGACCAGAAGTTGGCCACTCAAACATCTAGTAGGTTGAATTGAGTGGTACTCATCCTGCTGGTATCCTTTCTATCTCCAGTGGGTATAGTGATGTTCTATATAGTGTATAGATTTATGTTTTCTACTAGTGGAAAGTTGTCCATTGGAAGGTATGCATTCCTGACAAAGAAGCCCTTTCATCAGGGGAATTGCAGTCCATTGGCTTGGTTATTTCCAATATCATTGAGGAAGTTGAATAGGAACTTGTCCGCAATTGGCAATCACTCATTGTGGAATTTGTTTGAAACCGTATAAACATTGTGTCAGATTTTTGTTGGTGCCATATATATTGCAATTGGCCAGAAGTCTTCCTTGGCTATTATCTAGAGGTGATGAGAATGCATCCACCCAACCGGAACATTCAAGTAGTCATTGATGATCACCTGTTCATACTGACATATGCAATATGACTGGCAATATATAGTCATTCACATCTTAGCATGGATAATTGCCTGTATTTGGGTGCCATCTTTGACTATGTGTACAAAGCGCAACATTAAGTCCCCATATTCCATAATGACCACTACTTTTTATTGGCCCTTTTGAAAAAGGAAAAGGCACTCACATGGCATTCCCATTGTGTATCCGCATCAGAATATTTGATCCAGATATTCATATATAGATGTGTAACATGTATTCATACTGTGGTGAACAATGCCTTTGATATCTACTTTGCAGTCAAGAGATTCTGGGTTTCTTTGAATTACTAAACAGATCCCCCTGGATAGTTGTGTGTCATGGTTATTTTGTTCATTTTCATATCACATGATACCCATATACCAGTAACTGGATATACATCAATGCTATCTTGGTAACAGCTAGCTCCCATTGAGTCAGCTATGCAATCTTGCTTACAATGCGGAGTACATGATTTGACTGATATGTTGAATTTGTTTACCACTGTGCAGTGATATTTACCAGAAGTATTTACCACAATGACAGAAGATTGAGTCCGTACAGATGTCAGCCCAGATCGCATCAACAATAGTGGCTAATAAGAAGCATTCATGGTAGCCAATCATCTAGGTAATCAGGGCATTGTGTTGTGCAAAGATCAGATAGAATGGGTCAAAATTCCTGACCTGACCATCATTCCAGTCAGCTTGGGGACAGCCAGAATACAATGCCTTGTGGATGAGTATACATGAGCCAACTGTACTATACCTAAAGAAGTTCAGACACCAGAATGACAAGATGTACTGGCTGGGTGTATGTGGAGTAGTGCACATGTGGGAGGATCTATTCCGCCCACACAGCCATTTGACAGACAAGCAGAACGCGCTTCAGAAGACTGTGTGAAAGGCCACATGTCAGAAAGTGGATTGATGTTGATATGAGCAAGATTCTGAAGTGTCATCCAAGGAAGAATATAATCAAGATCTGATGCACTTTATGGCGGCTAGTAACATGGTAAAGGTCCCAACCAAGAAAGCTCAAAGCAATGGGAGGAGGAGTGGGCCGCAGTCAGTGTAATTGGTGAGGTTGGGTGTATGTGATATTGATGACAGGAACATGATATTGAGAGAAGGATAAAAGTACTTCAGCTTCTTACTGAGAATTTGAAACAAGGGAAGATTTTGAAGCTATATGAAAGTCATTTGTTGCTATGCTATACAAGAGTACAAGTAAAGTGAGAAGACAAGGAAATCCTCCATCACTACACAATCTCTCTGTTTATACAGTTGATCAGCAACACCCAAATCATTCCTCATGCTCCGAAGTACTATCTGAAACCTTACTTGAGATCTTGCACACCACCAATACAACTCATATCAATACAACCACACCATATTGTCTTATGTTCCAACACCTCCAAGCTTTTTCTTATCATAACATGTAATGCCACCACCACCAGACTGTAAAAATCCCACTCCTTTCATACATCTTTTAATGTCTTGGGTTTGCCACAGCACTTATTCCTTCCTCCTTCCCTGGCATCTTCTCTGTACTCATCTCCCACCCACAGCCGCAATTCAGGATGGGTTTGGATTCTCCTGTTGTGGATAACATCCTGTGAGGAACTTTTCCATCAGTTCTGGTGTCTCAAAACATCATTGTTGGTTTTCCCGTAACATTTGCATCCCATCCAGAACCTCTACAGGCTTCCAGGTGACCAAACCATATTGTTTCGAGCTTATTTTGTACCATAGCTGGTTTCTGTACATTTGGCCATCATTGACACTGGGGACATTATGTGACCTGTGGTTATCAACAACAGTTGGCAGAGGTACATTCAGTCATCGTCCAACATTGCGCTTATTATCTCAATAATCCAGAAGTGAAACAGGATGTACTGAATAAATCGGGATTGATGCAGCCTGATCTATCTTCTTAGCATATCATGATACTAGGTTAGCTGCCATACAGGGGTCTAATCAATTCCACTCTATATTTCATCTAAGTCTGGCAGTTGGAATGTGTCAACTATCTGATGTGTCTTGTGATTCTTCCTTTATATTTGATGTTGGGATCTGCTCATGTTTTACTCCGTCCTCCGTTGCTGCCTTACAATGACCCATATATACTCTGAGGTATTGCTGGATATATTGCAATGTTGACTGGCCCTGATCTTGATTACAGCATGAATGATCCCATCTCTTCATCAGTTCTCCCAAGAACTCTTCCAGTGCTCCGAATGCAAGATGCCATACAACAGGATGCAGTTCTATGTTTCTGATATCCCATTATTCGCAGCATACTCAGCTATTGGGCATTACTATACTCAATCACCATTTAATTTGTTAACGAATACCCGCAGGTACTGTTCTATTGTTGGGTTGATTTATATATCTGGCCATCTGGTTGTGGGTGAAAGACTTTGTACAACTTCCACTGAAACCCCAGATAACTACATATTGGGCCCCAGAAAATTGCAGCACACTGTCGACCCATATCAGAGATTATCAGTCTTAGGAGTTCTTGTTACCGCATGACTCTATCCAGAAACCAGTCAGTCAGCCCTGGGAGATCATGTGATGGCAGTATGTGAACCAGGGTCGGGTAACAGCCATGCACTGTAGTTGGCGTGCAATGAGAGTTACATCTGTAATGGTAATCCTACATAGAGACCCATTCACTATCACTCACACCCATGATTGCAACTATATACATCTAATTACCACTCATATGACTATGAGGCCAAACACTGGTGTATGTGCCCTGTCAATTCAAATTTTGTATCGCAATCGCTGAAGTGTCGTATCTTTCAATAACTGTCCACTTCCACCCATCATTCATCATATCACTCGGAATCTGTTAACTCTACCTGGATGTCCATTGATATTTCTTGACATAGTTTCGCGAGTACCAGTCATGATCAGAGTACCCTGAATAATGAGGGATGTGAGCTCCAGAACCATTGGTAATTGCGGCAAGTCCACATGAATTGCTTGACCTCCCCTCACTCCTTCTACAAGTAATAATCTTGTTCAAAATAGTTCAATGTCATCGCGTGCGCAGGATACTTGAAGTGATCAGTGATCGAGTGAACAGACACACTTGGTTACAAGTTAGTAATGCACCAGGAAAAGAAAGCACAAATGAATATACAGAATGACGACATTCATACCCAGCCAAGCAAACGTTTGCACCCCTGAGATAGGAACTGGAAGCATATCTTGAAGACAGCTGGTGAGCTAATGTGGATACTTCGATAACCAAACTCAGTGAAGATGTTGTGCCTATGTTGCAGGACCCCAAAGAGGGCAACAATCTGTGGTACCTCATGAGCACTCAAGAAAGAATATGCCCCAAAAGTACATAAACTGCTACCAAAGTTGTTCCAAATACAATATTGTACAACTGTATTATGCTTACTGAATATCATTTACATACATGGTCAAACATGAACCCAAACTTACCTCTTCCACCACTGGATTCCACTGAGACAGATGCTCTAGTCGCATCCCAGAAGATGTCCGTCCATGAAGAGATCGGTGTATTCTTGGTGTCAAGCTGACTGGGATTGAACTAGATCATTCCCGGAGGATACTGCAGCACCCCACCTCAGTGAATAAACTTGTCCATTTGCCAAGTATACACTTGGTGAATACTCTACACACATATGTCCATACATGTATACCCACTCAGCTGGCCACATTGAGCTGAATGGAATTAATGCAATTGGAATCAGCTCACATCGCAAAACTCAACAATACTTTGAAAGTTCCTGATTGTATCATGTGCTGTCAGGCATTTGGCTGCATTCCACACACTGTCGCTGCCTATGCTCAGCTGCACCGTATCAAGTATGGAGAATATGTCCTCTTCTTACATCTTTTGCCGCAGTGGCCCTTTTGCTGCAGCGTTTTCTTGGCTGCAAATTCAGGTTTGCTCCAGAACCTCTATCCAATATGATTCAGCTGGTCTCTGGGAGAGGCTCATTTGGTTCTTGGAAGTTCACATTTGAACTGATACAGCTAGTCTTGTTAACCCGCCAGCAGCAACCATTACCACTCATAGTTAGAATTGACAGGATTTCCCCAGGTATGAATAATAGGCATCTTTAACTGAGCAGTATAAGATTGCACTGCAGAAACAGAGAGTTCTTGAGAATCTACTAACAAAGTGCATTTACTGTCCTAATTCATAAATCCAAACATGAATATACTATTTGACGAAGTTCATTCATATCTGTCACTGTCCAGCATCAAATGAAATGACAAATATCCATCCTGTCCTCACCAATGTTGGACCAATGGCATGGTTGACAACACTCAATACCATTGCACTTGGACTCTACATTACAATCACACAATCAGTCAAGTGCATATACCAGGTGAATAGCCAGTTTGCTGGCCAGAGTATGCGATGCTGCTTAGCACTTCCATATCGCCCACAGCTGGAGCATAGGTCTTGGCTTGAGTTTCAGCCATGAGCCAAATCTAGTATTAGCAACTGGTTGATGTATCCAGCTAGCGGATGGGGATCAGACCACCAAACCAGTTTGATTCATCCCTGAACTGATCCAAATACCTGACCTGCTACTTCTTAGCAGGATCAATCTTTACCTGTACCAATCAATACACAGAAGTTGCCTCATGCGGCTGGACCCATTGGTTTCAATATCTGGGTGTGCATTTGGGGTGTTTTCTGTCTTGTTGCATTTAGATATCCCACTGTTAATCGCAAAATGTTGACTTTGGTATGTCATTGTCTTTTTTTGATAAATTGGCCGCTTTAATAATCAATAAAAATGAGACACACTGCATGCTACATTCTGAAAATCACAATCAATGCAGGTTCCATGACATTTTGTTTGGTTGTGACAAACCTGTCAAGACGATTGATTGATTGAGTCTAAGTCTAAGATAACACACATTCTATATAGTAGCTGCCAGCTCTACCCACAGCCACATGATGACTTACTCTCCAATGACTCAGTCCAACATGATTTCCATCCTGGGTTTTCTGAGTGGCAATTAGTCACGGGCAATAGTACAGGTGGCATTCACCAAATAACCTCGCCAAGAAGGAAACACCGTGCTACCAGCCCAAGTTGCAAATTAGTGTCAACAGACGGTGAACAATTTTTCGTTGTGTAAGTTGCGTATTGAATCAGAGACTTCTTCCCTGCGATGCATAATGCAAGTATCAGCCACCTGTATGGGCAAAAGGCTAGCAGTGGCGTTATTAATATCTGTTAAAAATGAGTCCCAATGGCAAATAAATGATTTTTGTTGTACATCGGGTCATTATGATGTGATTTGGTCATTGGTATACAGAATCACAGTACTGGCCACCTTTATAGGCAAAAGAGAAAGTGATACATTTCCTCCCTCATCTTATAAAGAACAGTGAATGATTTTTAGCCTTGCATCATGGTTTATAAAAGTGGAATGTGGCCGTGATTGGCTATATATGAAGATATGATGGTTTTAATCAACTAAAATGCTCAGGAGCATCTAGTCGTTGCTCTCTATGAGAAATAAGTTTGCAATATCTGGAAGGCTGTCGCAGGAATATCTCTTGAATTTCACCTTATGAAGGCTGCAAAATCCTGCAATACTGATAGCTGCAATCAATCGCCACTTAGAATACCCAAGATGCAAAACCATATATCATTGACACCATCTTGTTGCTTATTTTTAAGCCGGGGCAGACAGTGTGGCACTTTCTCTTTAGGCTCTGAAGGCTACCAAGACTTTAATTATGTATAACTACAACCAACTCACAGTTTAATTGCCAGACTTAGAAGACTAAAAATTGTTGACGCTTAGTTGACACTCAGTTTGCCACTGGCTTATGCTCAAAATACAATGTATATTAATACGAATTGTATATCATTAATGGTGTTTTGGCAGCCTCTCAATTGTCTTCATGTACTTTCTCTTTTCTCACTTCATTGTTCTTTACTAATACATATCAATATATTCTTTAAAATATACTCTATAGTGTCCACTACTTGTAGATAATAGTACATGCAAAAATTCAATTCCATTCTATCAATGCTCAGCTCCACTTCCAGGGTTGCTGAATAGGCTGCTCTTGTCTGCAAACTGGATGTCCGCTCCATTACCATGCACCAGATAGTATACTAATCAGTCGATATTAATTGATATTTCGGGACCATTGGAATAAAATCTTATTTGCGGTTACTATGATTCATACATGCATTATGATTGCACACTTGTGCATTGAGAAGGGAAGTAGTTATGTGTTTCGACACATACACAAAACTCTTTCGATGGCCAACAGGTCGACTGATTGGCAAAGCAGTTGACCTGTTGGTATACAGGTTTACTTACTGGCTGTTGGGAATATTTGGTGTTTCTGTCAACTTACTGGGACTGTGGTCAACCGGTGTGCTAAGTTTACAATGCAATGTCCTTCCACACAATTACTTGTATAGACTTCCAACAAACCGCATATTCTATTCTTCCTCATGTTATTTCAAATGGTGTCCCCATAACACTCTTGCTGTATTTTGACCTTGAACTGTTGGATTGGTTCTCCTTCGTGCACTTGGTCATCTTCCTGTCAGTATGACAGCTGGGCCAGCTCGCTCTGGATGCCGGGGGCAATTTACCACTGACATTTGTACATGAAGATCAATTTCCACAATCATAATCATCGGCATGATTGTTCACAGAGCACTGATCACTGAACTTGATTCTTCTTGCAGTGGCAGTGACCAGTGCATACAGCATTGCAATTACAAGTTACAATTACTCAATTGATGGTTAATTCACCCACTGTGGCAGCCTGGAGTGTAATCTTCCAACATGAATCGTGAGTTGAGCTTCAGACTGACCCCATATACAAACCCTTTGGTAATCTGGGAGGAAATTGGAATGCCTGCAGTTAACTCTGTGTTGTGGCTGGAAGTCAAAGATAGTCAAAATTATTCTTAAGGAAAATGTATTGGAGTTAGCAGTGTCACAATCATGGAGAAGTAGGATAGACACGATAATGAAAAATTAGGATAATGTAGGGGTTCAATAGTTGAAAAAATATGGTGCTTTACTGCACCTTCCTAAGCTCCTCCCAGCCTCCAACTTGGCACCTCAGTCAGTTGGTAGATATTGTGACTTATTCACAAACCTGAAAATTTGGAATATCGGTCAACCTGTTGGCCAAATGGAAAATTTGGCATATGGGTCGGAACAGATATACATGTGCACAAGTGGCACAACTGGCAGTTAGTAGTCATATGCTCCCTCATGATCAGTGAGTGGCACAGGTGGTGGTCTGGGCAGAGGTGGCATCACTTCCAGTATTAGCTGTCTGTGGCAGTCTGATGGTAGTACACCTAGTCCTTTGCGCCACAAGTATATCTGTGGATCCGTTGCTGCCAGTTAGGGAAAGAAGTCACCCATCTGTTTGAATGTCATGAATACTAGCCTGATGTCTGTCTACCGCAACTTTCACATTTCAATATACAGAAATCTCTACACCTTTTACCCTCTCTTCTCATACGATGGCACAACATTGCATGATGAACTATTGCATCTCCTGAATTGTGGTGCAAACTGATCCTTCTTTGGCCTGGTTGGCTAAACTCAACACAATGTACATGTCGGACTGTTCTAGCTGTATCTGACCTCCTTGCATTGCCATAGTAGTAGACATGTTGAAAACCTACAAGAAATTAGTTCATGCTTCTAAAATTGAGATTCAGTGATTACCTTTCCCATCAATCCTTGTATAGCGGCCTCTATGGTGTTTACAGCCTGTTTCATATACACCCAGCGATGCCTATCACCATATCATTTCGCAAGAATCCCAGACATGCCAAAATCATGATGGGAATTTTCAAGGCAGTGCAGAACAATCGTGTGGTGGACTGTGGTGGTTTCCAGTTATGGACAGATATACATTGATCACATTGCTCTCTACCTATTCCAGGTATCTATTATATAGTGAGTTGATGGCAGTCTACCTCAATGAAGATTTATTTATATCTTATCCCATACTTGTTGTTATTCTTGGTATTTTCTATCTTATGGACCCTTTGTTAATATGGGTTCTGGGACATATTTTCTGTGGCTGCATTGGCTGGGTTGCAGTAGACTACCAGGTCAATGTGACGCTGTTATGTGTCAAAGGGTGGCGAAGTGTCTGAAATGCCAGATCACGGATTCCATTCAGACCTGCTCACTCCTAGTGGTGGTGTTCATGGCATCAACATTGACATGTGTCGAGTTCGATCACATCATGATAACAAACAGTAGCGGGAAGGCATGAGGTATATTCTGTGTTGTTCAAGATAAAATAGAATGAGTAAGTGCCAATGTCCACATTCTGCTTAAGATGAATCCTGCACTGTACAGCTGCAAGTTGCAGGTGTTTCCAACTGTTGTGCAATTTGCAGTAAGTTGGTCTGATGTTGTGAGTTTGTTTACATGGATAAATAGTGGTGAATGACAGCTGAAATTTTTGGTTTGAAAGATATAGAAAGGATACTATTTGACAGAAATGACATCTGATGATGTTTGTCACACAATATCCCCTGGATCATTCATGAAACAGATGCTCAAAATCAAGTGATGTAGTGCAGTTAACATTACTATTCCCGTTGTTGTGACAGTCAAAATACAGATTCTACTCTGCTCAATTTCATCAAATGTACCAACCTTGACATAAACTATGCTGCTTGCCTGCATGTGGTCGATATCTCTGAACATCCAACATCACTTCAAAAAACATAGTCAATACAAAATCCCATGGTTAATGGTTAGAAGAAGAATGGTTAGCCAATTGCAGCAGACCAATACGGCAAATCAACGCAGCAATTCACATGACAACATCATCAAACAAATCAAAACAAACCGCTTGGAAGCAGACAGGGTCTCCACCTAAGCAGTGTTAGGCAGATACAGATCCACAAACAAGCTTTTGGGGGGTATAAATCAAGTAGCTTACTGTTACAGCAATTATGTGACGGGGGAATGATTTGAGGATTATGTTGATAGAATATTCGGTGTAGCAAGAAAGCAAGTTGAAGATACAGATACTGTAATTAATCAAGCGCAAGCAAATATGAGAAATGTGGAAAAGGCAGGATTGACAACCAGTATGCCTGAAAATACAAGTGGGGAGATGTTGAATGCCATTGGAGAGTGGCATAGTAATTTTGCAAGTTCCAACAATGAGGAGGATGGGTAGGATAAGAAAGATAATGGAATACAAACACAGACTGGCAAGCTAAGCGAAGATAACGAACCCTGCTGGGTGATAGGCACAATATCCAACACCATACACCAGCACATTGTGAGTTTTTGGCAGGAGTACATGTACCCTGATGAATTGATGCAATTGGGATGGAGAGATTTGGCGAACTACTTCTGTGGAAGAGATACAAGGTATGAAACAATCTGATTGAAGGATCCGGCATTCATTCAACTTCAACACAACATGATGCAGCTGAATCTGCACAGACCATATTTCAAGAGCATATGGAGACTCTTGATATGATGTCTGGAAAATTGCAAATACTGTAAGGGACGTCCCAACTACGAAGTAGTAATATGGGGCTAGGTTATTGATAGCAACAGTTCCGGGTTACCCGGCTGTGGTCCAGGTTTGGAACTGGATCGCATCGTCAAGTCCCAGTTGTTACATGGTCACCAGGGGTACCCACTCGGTTCCGGGACGAGTTCGAACTGGACCGCGGTTCCATGTTACTGTTCGTACAACATAGGCTCCAATTCACTATTTGAGTTTTGATCGTATCATGATATCGTCAATATGTAAATTGTTCAGCTTTAGCCACTCGTTCACCTCCTGTATTCAAATTTGCAATTCAACTGATATTCGTTGAATGGTGGTGAAAAAATGGCTGAATTTAAGCGAACTTGTTGGGGTTTCAATCACAACTCAACAAATACTTGTCGGATCTCAAAGCTGAGAACGGGAGGTTAAAGAGCGACGAAAACCGCACAATCAACTGATTGATCATGTTGTGATACGATCATAACTGAAATACTTAATTGAAGCAAGAAATGTTGACTTTTGAGGAGCGGGTTTTGTATGGAAACCCATTGCAACGGTTAGGTTCTAGGTTGGAACTGGACCCGGAACCGACCCGGCAATTTGGACCTGTTGCTAATACTAGGCTAGGTTCTAGGAAACAATAGTTTCAGAAATGGGAAGAGTCACTCCTGTGCGATGGGGAGCCCAATCTGTGACTGATCAGAAATTCCAAGCCTGTTAAATCCTTATGCTTTTACCCCTGGCTACAGCCAACCAAGCAAATTACTATATACAAAGCTGCTTTAGACAAAGAAATGGTGACAGCTCATGTGTTGCTGGAGGAGTTGCTTGACACATCGCTATTGTTGTTGACATCATGTTGAATAGCTGTTAATAAATCTACTTTGCTTTGAAGCGGCTCGATCTTAATTCCTCTGACCAAATTGTGAGACGTGATAATTTGTCCTTTCCGGGAAGAATCGTATAAGCAATTGAAAAGTTTTCAAATCCAAATCAAGTAGATTGATGCCCAAAGAACCTGATAGTGGCTTTCCTGGTACTGCAAAGTGAGAAGGTGAATACTGAATTAGAGACAGAATCTGACAACATAATTCAAATTGGTGATGTCATACAAGTCATAGAAGAACAGAACAATTTTGAATGGGAACGTGAGTTAATGATCTCCGTGAAGGTGTATTCATCCCAGCATCACACCATGTAGCTATCCACTCAGGCCACCTGCACACAGTCGTAATTGTGAAACTTGCTGATCGTATGATATGGATATTGTGGCGAAGAAGCTGGACGACAAAAGGTCAGGAATGCAGGGCATAAAATCAAAAACGAGTGCATTAATCCTCATACAGAAAATTGCGAGGTGAATGTGCTGTCACATGATTGCCCTATGTTATTCATCGCACAAATAATGTGTATGGTGGTAGGTTATAAATTGGGAGGGTTCGAACCTTTTGGATGCAAACGATTATACATACAAACTTTATATTGGCTGTAACTAATGAAAATGTGAATATTTGCATAGGATTGTGGATCACAAGATGACTGTTAGTGTGTCTTTAAGGTTAGCATCGACGGAACATCAACAATGTTTGGCTTACCTGTTTGGCAATCAGCGTACTTCATTGTTACGTCCTTCCCAAGTGAAAGTATTGCCTTTCAGTATAGCTAGCAAGGAATGTGACAGACTTATGACTCAATGCTAGAAACAAGTATTGTCAGACCATCAACCATTTCAGACCATGTAAGTCCAGTCCTGCACAAACGACTTCATCGCGGTAATATATCACCCACGTGTTGTCCCCCTGTATAGCCTAAGATGCTAGCGACGACATTGCTCCTATCTTCTAAAAATGAGTGTCAATGAAGTATCAATCATTTTTATCTTGAATATTCAATATTCCAGGGGCTGTGCAATGGCATCAAGCCATATTCAAAGTATCGGCGACCATTATGGGCAAAATGAACAATGATGATCTCGCTACCCCCATCTGAATCTGAGCATCAGGAGAGTGTCAACAGATGTTGGAGGTGCTGAGTAAGCTACACAGTACTGAAGTACATTACATTGTTCCTAAATTGAGTTTTTAATGGTCAGTCATTTCAACATATCTTGGTATACAACCTCACAACTATGCATGTGATGTCTAACACATCAAACTTTTTTCTTTCTCATAGCTCTAGAGTTAAAATTTAGGAGCCAGCTATGTAATTTACTCTTACACATCTTTTGAAAGTGTCTTAAGTGAAATCACACCACTTCGACATTTGTACCACCATGTCAGATTCCAAATCCCCAAATTCCTTGTTGCTACAGGTTATGGTATCATTTAAAAGGAAATCTGGCTTTAGTTATAATTTGAGCGACTATGTTTTACAAATTTTATTTGGTAGTGGGTGGGCTTCCGTGAAGATGAGCTTGTAGTATTCTACTATGTGAAACAATTCTAGACATGCGACTGACTTTCGTTGCTATTTGCACTCTGGAATCCAGAAGGCCATCAGCACAGGCATTATAGCTATCAATTATCATTAAGTTCTTCTCCATCCATCAGAACATGTGACCAGCAAAATTTGATAACACTTCCTGCCAAATGCACACATTGCAAAGTTGAACAAATCAGCACCTTTGGATGTTACTGAATTGACTAGTTCCAAGGTTGCTGAAACAGTGTTTGCCATACGGATGAGAAAAGGAAGTTGTGGCATTTTAATAGTAAGTTCACACATGATATTCAGATTGGACAATTAGATTTTATCTATCTTAACTGAATTGACTCACACGTCATTCCACACAGGCTGGTAAGAACTTCACAACTTTTGATTTTCCCCAAGACACCTGGAAGTGCAACCTCATGTTAGCATTTGATTTCGCTCATTTTCCATGAAGTGTTACGTCCATCCTACTGATTCAGTGGTCATATACTGCACCAGAAAGCAAGCTGGTTCTTCCGTCTACTAACACACTTGCCAATATTTGCAGCAGGCAATACCCAGTGACATTGAATGCAATTAAAAAGCAATTGCTGTCAAGATATAAATTGTGTTTAGCCTCAGATGGGTGGACATCAACAACCAAATTAGCCATAACATATATAATTGCTTTCGCTATTAGGCAAAATTGAACATTGCGAGAAGTCGAACTTGCTTTCACTGATGTTAATAGCCTATTCTTTTTGTATTTCAGAATCTAACTTAGGATGATATGTGACCAGTCACTATACAGAAGCAAGGCTAGGCAGATATTTGAAGAAACTTATTGATTGAACTAAGCTTACCAGCGGCTGTTTACTCAGATTTACTACTTGTAATGCTTTCTGGAACTACTCAATATGTCAGGCACTACAATGGACTCTTGAGGCCTCCGGGATCGAGTGGCCTGCAATAAGGAACCACATACCATGTATCGCACAAATCATGAAGCTTTCTCTTACTGTATCCATGAGCAGTATTGGTGTAAAATGCTGCACCATGTCTTGGGAAGCCCATGAGCGTAATCAGTAATTTGGAAAGAATGAGAGCATAGTCATTGGTAAGAGTCAAAGACATCAAAAAGAGTGCAATGCTACAATCACCAAGGTGTTGCCAAAGAGACCAGGTTTAGCAAAAATAATCGAGAAAGTACTGATTTCAAGAGATATTCAACATCCTGATAGTGACTTTCATATAGCGTCACATGCATACTGGAATGATCATGCTGATACCAAGTGGTTGAAAGGAGTTCATTGAATGTGAAATATCCATAATACAAATAGCAGGACTACCAATAATAGATGTGAAAACAGAGCAGAATTAGATACAAGAGTTGCTTGAGTGAGCATACCAATCACATGAATTCACTTGCGAGTGGTTCAAGAGTCTAAAATACCTTGATCAAAAGCCATACTTTTCGATACTCAATGAAGGACCATGGTCAACTACATCCAGTATGTGTTAAGGCCACTCAGATACTGGACCATGGGGATGCCAAAATGGCATCCGGTTGCTCTGTGTAAAGGTATCCCTGTCAGCAATAACACATTTGATCATCGGAATGGTATTATGTGAGCTGTATCCATGGTACATACTTATTGGACGGAGGATTTGGACTTCGCTGTGAAGTTTACATGACAAATGCTTTCCAAGTATCTTGCTAAAGTTATTATGATAGATTATTTGTTTGTATTAATAATATTGCATTCATCTGCTACACAGTCATGACATAATTCAACAGTTTTCCCCACGGCTTCCACTTCCACGGAAATGAAAACTCAAAGACCCCAAGAATTTGGCAAAACCTGATGCACCAAAATTAACACCCACATGACGCAGTCGCGTCTGCCACGGCCATTGAAAAAAATATACTCTCCCCTAACTCGCCAAATGTTGCATCTCGGCTCAGTACCTTCCTGGGCAACTGTACAGGCAGCTGTGGAGGGATCATACTGGTAGTTCTTCTCTGGATGAGACTAGTAAGTTAGTAACCTGAGCGGCCAAGCCCCACTCCAAAACGATAACCTCCGACCCCAGTTGGATTACTGCCCAATTGAGACTTCTCACTACCTCCCCTCCAGGCTCCCATTGATGTTATCACTGTGGAATGCCCCAACATTGCTAAAAGGCACCGGAGGTCATAGGTCGGAAGCTGAAATACTCTGTGGAAGATTGATTGTGTGTGGTTAATCTTAGAGCTGTGACCTGCTAGGTGTAGATGGTTGTAATGTTGTTGTGTACTCGTCGAGCTTTCTCAGAAAAATCTGCACTGTAGTGCACGGTCTTTTCTTGTTGAGTGAAAATTGTCATATCTGATGTAAAACAGTTCAAAGAAGGCGAGTTGCACCAGAAGGAGGACTATCAATCGGTACCGATATGTAGTGTTGAAACAGTATTGTCGTTGATCACTGAGGGACACCCAGCGTACTCCCTATGTGAAGCAGAGGAATGAAGGGTGCACACAAACAGGGAAGTTGTGATGAAGCCAGAGTACAATACCGCTTTGCCCTATGACGGGAAGGACTTGGCAAAACAAGTCAAAGCAAGGTGTTGTCGAAGATATCTGTGTAATGTGTGTTCCAGTGGGTATGCTTTGCATTTCAGCACACATTCTTGATCATTTCCAGAAGTTGAAATCTTTAAGAAAGTGCCACAACGGAATGGATAATAATCCTGTATATGAGGTTTTTTTATACTACCAAAGGTGAAAAGGAATTTCTGATATATGTGGAAAATGAATTGTATGCCAAACATAGGCATTTGCCCATCATCAAATCCGATAGAGTACTGAGCAACAATTTCTTCCCCTCTGCACTGGCTTCTGAATCTGGTCAATCGGCATTTGATTCATATGTATTGTTACACCACAATGAAGAATACTTAATGTGTTACAATCTGGCTGAAAGGACACACCGAAGTAGCAATTGCGCAGCATGCATATTGACAGGTGCAAGTCTCTATTTCACTGTACACCCTGAATTACCCAAGAACTGAAGGCTAGTTATTTGGAATATGAATGAACACCACTCTGGCTACATGCAGAGTTGCAATGCATCGTGGATACTGGATATCACCAACTGCTAGTGACAACAGGAGAAAACACTCTCAAATTATGTTGAACTCTTTCATGTAGTACAGATTGTGTTCTCATTTACTCTACATGGTGTGCAAGTGGAGACCAGGTTTTTCCTTTGGCAAGACATTATCGGCTGGAGAAAGTCAAACATGGCAGGCGAAGACTGTCACAGAAATGTCATAGCAAGGGTGTTTGCTCCCAGCCATAGCAGCATATTCGCAGGCAGATACTCAGCATTACATAGGAAGGACAGCAACAACAACTTCTACATAATGCAAGTGGCAGAGAAATGATAATTGCACCAAATGGCCAAGATCTACTACTTTTTGAAAATGTGGCATGGCAGCCAAAACCAATATGCTATACAGATGAAATCTTGCACTCAAAACAACTATAGAACAGCTATAGGATACATTTCAGATACCAAAGAGATTGTCAAAGCATCCTGGTCAAATGTCCAACATCACACTGTGGCTTCATTTACATTGTTGGACAGTTCACCTCTGCCACCAGCTGTATTTGCAATGGACCTCCCTGGAAGACAAACTCAAGTATTAAATGTCTGCAACATGAAAACACTCAACTGGCATCCAGCAGAATGTGATGAGAATAGTGCACTTGATAGCATTGTGGACAAACAATATTGGCTTAACTGGAATCCTGCCCAGGATAATCCAAATATAAGCAAAGATAACTGGGAGGTAGACAATAAAATTATTATATAGCTACGCAATCGCATCAAGATTGTGGGAAGCCCAGAGCAGTGGGAGCTATGTACTGCACCACATATTCTAGGATTATTTTGGACAGTACAGAGGTCAAAGAAACATGCTGAAAACAGGTTGGTGAGGGCTGGTGCACTGGAAACGAGAAGGAATCAGCGAAATAAGAAAATTTAGTGCCGAATGTGTCAAAACATGTTCACAAGTTTTTAATATTGCTGGGCTGGAGATTGCATTTGGAGAAATTATATGGGTGAATTGTAAGCAGCTGAATGTAAATATTCGCCACTAAACAGAAGTATAGCAGTGGAAATGAACCATTTAGCAAAATATATAAATGGTAATACAATGAAAGCAACCAGTACAAGAATATTACTGGGCTTGGCTTAGCCAAACAGCTGAGTCTCAATCAGTCAGAAAGGCAACCAATAAGTTCAAATAATTTTGAATACACCTGTCAATGGCAGCAGACTGTGAATGGACAATACATTAATATAACCATCAACGGAGTATTAATGAAGTTGGGTCTTGTACGTAAGGTAATTGACATGTGATTTGGTTGCTGTTATGCATAACCAACAAATTGGCAGCCTGTATATGTGAAAGAGAAAGTGACAAAGTCACTGCTCCATTCTGAAAATGACCAACAACTCAGCATTGAAACAATTGCACTTTGCATCTTGGTTTATCTGAATGGCAATTTATTGAAGACATCAAGACATGAGGTATTGACCGCCTTTTGGGGCAAAAACAACTGTGGAATACTCCCTGCCCTATTATGAAATTAAGCAACAAGGAACCGCTAATGATTTTCGGTCTTGCATCTTGGGTAGTCTACGCACCGCATTGTGGCAATGATTCAAATACAAAGTAATCGCAGCCTTTAAAGCCGATACAATGCAGGACATCTACATTACGAAATCATGAAAATGATTGTTAACAGAGTGTTAAAAATGTTTGGTCCTGCACATTTGGTACACAATGCATCATGCTGGTACTTGAGCTCATAACAGAACTATTAACCATGTTCATACGTAAAAATACAAAATTCAATAGGAAAACTACGGATTGCAAAAGAATCGATATAGCAAAATGCAAATCATGCAAACAGAGATTACTATATGTTGAATATGTAATTTAAACAGAATACTATTATCCAATAGCCAAAACAAGACCATTATATGAAACTAAAGATTTACCGGCTGGGCAACCTGCTGACAATGTACCCAACTCTCACTGGTGGTGAGAACTCCATTGAACCTTACCCAAAGCGCCAGTTGACGTGTATTGATCACCTGGACCCCAAATTTGTCTACAGGTCGGTTTCGACCCTGAGCCAGACCCGATGCTGTAGTTGGGATCCATGACTTATACTTGATACCCGATTGTCCCAGCTCACAGTGGATTGCAGTTTCGATGGCATGGGCACTGAGGTCCCCAACATGCTGATTGTTTACTCTCCCATCTGGCTGCCATGGCCCAGGGTCAAGGTGTACAGTCAATCCAATAGGTATATACAAATCACTCAACTCTGCCACTGTCTGGACTAAGTGTTATCACAGTGCCTCCGCTTCTGGAAAGGACTGTCAGAGTGCAACTCTGATTTACCAGAGTTCAGTATTCAACATGCCTATTTGTTCGGTGTTGAGGTCACCGGCATAGACTGTCCAGCTGGCTCAGTTCAAACACATCACTACATTTCCTGCTCTTCCATCGTCTGTTTCAGACCCATCCATTCACTACATGCAGGTACCACCTCTCCTCTTCCATTCCTTGCCTCAGCGCCACTCTTGGACAAGGTGTCATCTTCCAGTATAGTGATCTTCACTGTTGGCTCCTGCCCAGAGTCTGGCCAGCACATCATCTCTGCTCTTCTGCTGCACGCAGGATCTATTGCCACCTCTCTGCCCAATACAGCACCAGATGTGGGGTGATTGTAATGCTATTGAGACTTGGATAGTGTTAGCAATGGTTCCAGACGGTCATTTGGGGTCCAGGTCCGGGTCCAAACTGAACCGTTGCCAAACTAGAGGTGGGGGTTGTCAATAAACCCAAACCGTCAACTCGGGTGCAGTACAACGGTAAACTCCCAACCCACCTGGATTGGCCGAGTTATCAGCGGGTCGCCCAGCTGGTCCATCTATAGATTGAAATAAGGCTCTTGCTGTTGGAGTTTGTTAATAGTATGTTATCAAAATAGCGTTTTCAACAATCAATAATATGTTTTTGTATGCTTTGCAGTTTGCAATATAGATTAATTTGCAATCAGTGTTTTACCTTTGGTATATTGTATTTTTGCCAATGATGGCGGTCAATGATTCTGTTATGAATGTGAAGATTACTGTAATGGCATGATTACCAAATCTGCAACAACTAAAACTGTTGACACTTCGTTGATGCTCCTTTTCAGGATGCAGCAGGGACCATTTTGCTGTTGTTTTTGCCTGTAAAGGCTGCCAATATTTGATAAATGGATGTCTGCAATCAATCGGAACATGAATTAACCAAGATGCAATGCGAAAAATCTTTCACAATCTGTTGACACTCATTCTCACGATGCGGCAGGGAGCATGTCGCTGTAGGCTTTCCCAGTAAAGGCTGCCGATGTCACAAAAATGGATGTCTGGGACCAATCTGAACATACATTCACCAAGATGCGAAGCCAAAAGTCATTGATGTTCCGTTGACGCTAATTCTCTGAATGGGGCGATGAGCATGTTGCTGTCTCTTTTGCCAATAACAGCTGCCAATACATCAGTTATGCCTGACAGCGACCAAAGCACTGTTTAAATACTGGACTTACAAAACCACAAATTGTTGACGCTTCGTTGACGCTCATTTCACTGTATTATCCATCCATCACCTGCTGCCATCGACAGTAGTTTTCATTATGATTTGAACCTATTGGTAGTCTTTCTGCCAGATTAAGACTTGGCCCTGTGGCAAAGCCAAGGGCAGTAACATTTTTGGACTGTTCACTTGCACAGGACTAAAATTTATGTGTCTTGCCAAAACCTTCATTGTGCCTGCTATACATCTGTTTATCAACCAATATTTACAAGCTTCTGATCACCATTCGCCCATAATATATCTCTAACTCAAACACTCGGTCAAGATACATAAGAAGCTGGTGATACCTTCATGCGTTGTGCGTTACTTTTTCTGCACTCCCTTGTGCCTTTTCGTGTTGATTGCATTAACCGTCACCAACACCTTTTCAGCCTGTCTCTTTGACTTCCATGTAGGCCGAATCAATCATGCAAGATGAGGTGCAGCGCTCACATCCCGCTGCTCCGGGGATTCTGAATCCTCGATGCTATTGTCTTGCTCCATATCAGATTCAATATCCGCTGCGCAATCATCATCGCTGTCATTTGGATTATCTAAGTCCCCATTCCAGTTAAGCCAATCTTCAGTGTCCAAAATGCTTTCAGGTGCGCTGTGCTCATCACTTTCAACTGGATGACGGTTGATTCTTCGGATTTGGCGGACATTTAAGATTTGAGTTCTTCCTCCAGGGAGGTCCTTTGCAGACAAAGGTGGTGGCAGTGGAGATCCTTCTGACAATTTCAATGCAGCTGCACCATCATGTTGAAAGAGTGACAAGGATTGTTTGCTGATCTCTTCTGTGTCCAAAATGTATTCCACTGCGGTCATCTGCTCGTTCGGGGCGCGGGATTCTTTCTGTGTAGCACATAGGTTTCAGCTGCCCTGCCACATCTCCAAAATGTCGTGAACCTTGGCCATTCGGTGCAGTTTCCTTTCGTCCACCACTTTCTTCATTTCCGAGCCGTGTTCTGTGGTCGTCGTATCGAATACTTGGTCAGTTTCTGGCAAAATCTCATTAATGGCTCGAGCGAACTGCCTTATAACCACTTTTTCGCGAAGGCTCTCACCTGAGGGTTTTGACTGCCTCCAGCCGATAACATCTCGGCCAAGGGAAAAACTGGCCTCCACTCTGACACCATGTGGTATGATAGAGAATATGTTGCACGCCACATTGGAGAGATCTGCGTACTTTGAGTGCGTTTCCTTCTGTTGACGCCACCAGTCAGTTATGTCTGGTATCCAAAATGTACTGCTAAACTCCATTGGGTTGAAGTGGTAATCATTGAGATTTGGATTAATTTGCCCACAGTTCATTGGTACTTCGGGCGGAGATTCAAATCGAGCCTGACAGCACCTAATGAGTACGCTGCATGATCGCTTCGTCCGGGTGTCGTCTCAGCCAAATTGTTACGCGCTAAGTATTCTTCATCATCACTGGGCAAATCATATGTATCAAACGATGATTGACAGCATCTTGAAGCTATTGCAGAGGAGTTAGGATGGCTGCTCAGTAATCTTTGGAGTGTATTGACAAGGATGCATCGATGTTTGGCGCAGTATTCATTCTCCACATACTTCAGAAAGACCTCTTGGTATTGGGTAGTATAGGATGACCAGTCCTCAGGATTGATATCCATTCCATTGTTCCACTTTCTAAACGATCGCAACTTCCGGAAAGGATCGAGTGTATGTACAGAAATGAGACGCATGCCCGTCGTTGGTGTCACTTCTGCGTAGTATTTGGACAGCTACAGTCGAGCTAACTTCACCGCCAAGAACAAGTCTTCATCCCATTGAGTTTTCTTCCTAGGAACACATCGCATCACATCATCCATGTGATCGAACATGTCATTGTACACTGTGATAACGTGATGCAATGAGACTGTATGCCTATTGGACATGCACAGGATCCAATATCGGAATCACTTCAATACTTCCATGACATACTTCTCAATTCTCCATTCATCTTGTGTTGTGAACATTGGCCGGTATGCAGTGTATTCTGGATTCTGAACCCACTCACTTGTGGATTCCCGTAATTGGTAGGCCCACTGGGGAAACTTGAGTGAAGAGTTCGAACGTGCCTTCACACCGATGATTGGAAGTACTGCAATGTGGACTTTTGCTGTTTGACACCCAATGAACTTGTTTCGACAGCCAGGTGTCAGCATAATCAATACAGCAAGCATTCTCTGCTATATGAAGGTCAGTTTCAGGACATTTAAAATATCATGAAATACGTACTTTTTAATTATCTTTGCCAAACCTGGTCTCATGGCCGACACCTTGTTGATTCTACCATTGCCCTCTTTTTGATGTCTTTGACGCTTCCCAATGTTTATACTTTTATTGTCGCCAAATTGCTAATTGCGCTCATGGGCTTCCCAAGACTTGGTGTAGCCTTTTACACCAAGGCTGCTTGTGAATGCAGCTGAAGCCAGCTGTATGACATGTGCCATACACGGTATATAGTTCCTCAATGCAGGCCACTCAATTCCAGAGGCCTCAAGTGTTGATTGCAGCTCGCATGACATCAAGTAATTTGAGGAAGGATTACCTGTCATAATACTGAGCAAATAGCCGTCGGTCAGCTCAAAACGATCCAGCACATCCTTCAAATGTACAGATAGCCTTGCTCAAGTATGTTGGCTCTTAACCTATCATCCTTAGTTTTCTTTTGAAACAGGAAAGGAATAGGCTATCAACCTCATCGAAAGCGAGTTGAACTTCACGCAATTGCCATTTGTGAGCCATATTGTAAGCAATGACTGAAGTTATGGCTAATGTCTTCGTTGATGTCCATCCGTCCACACCTAAAGTTACTTTGTTTCGTGACGGCAATTACTTCTTATTTGTATCCACGGTCAGCGCATATTCCCTAAGGCAAATGTTGATGAGGGTTGTAGCGGACGACCGCACGAGATCGTCACGTAACGCCTTGTATGACCGTGGTAGCTCGAGATTTGAAATAGTTTTCCATGCACCATGTGCCAAAACAAATCCTAACATGAGGTATCAATTCCACCTGTCTTGGTGAAATTCGGAAGTTTCAAAGTCCATATCTGCCAATTTGGACCGTTTTGTCAGTCATTTCATTCAATATGGATCAAACTGAATGTCAAATCTGATTATCCTCTGCAAACTTACAATTGTAATTCCTCGACTTTCTTGCCTCTTCATGATGGCTAAAGCTGTTCCATCAACCGTCGAACTAGTCAATTCAGGAACCTCTATCTCTGTTAATTTGTTTGACTTTGTGATGTGATCTTTTGCCAGCAAGTGTTTCCCCATTGCACTGGTCACATGTTCTGATGGATGGCAAAGAACTTGAGGACAAACAATACATATGATGCCAGGGCTACTGGTCTCTTTAATGCCGCAGTGTAAATTGAATCACCACAATGACGCATGTTTAGAATCATTCCAAGCAGTAGGTCGCTTAGAGCCTTCATTTATTGAAGCCCACCAATCATCGAAAATAATTTGCAAGGTAAGGTCGATCAAGTCACAAATACAGACATTCAGTTTTGCATGAGATCATAACCTCAAGCAAAGAGGTGTTCAAAGATTTTGAATCTGATATGGCAGTAAGGATTAGAATGCTGGGTGATCCGATTCGAGAGACTGCGGAAAGTAATGATACTATAAAGGAGACTCCGGGTTCTTAAATATTGACTCAACAACTACAAGTAAAAAAATCAGATCTGTAAGACATTGAATGCATATTTGCGAAGTTGTATACAAGCACAGATTGCGAAGACTGACCTCGTAAAACTAGATTTAGGAATAGCACAATGCAGTTCATTGCTGTGTAGCGTTCTGAGCATCCACCAAAACTGTTGATGCTGTGTGGGCGCTCAATTGTAGGAGCCAAATGGGATATTATAACTAGCATTAATGCCAATAAAGGCTGCCGATACGTTCATTGTGGGTTATCTGCGTTCCATTAGTGTTACGTTGTCCAAGATGCAAGATCAAAAATCCCTGATGCTCCATTGACGCTTCGTTTACGCTCATTTTGGGACATCGAAATGATCTTATTGTAAGCATTGTTGCCTAGAAATGCGGCCGATAGTGTGATTGTGGGTCAATGTCGCCACACAACCCTTGCATTTTCCATGCTGCAACGCCAGAAGTCGTTGATGTGTATTTTTAGCACATAGTAGTAATGTTGTCGCAACCATTGTCGAGTTGAAAGGCGGCTGACAGTACGATCATCCTTTTATGTCACCACCCAGTCCTTGCATTTGGCATGATGTAAGAACAAAGATCATAGACGCTCCGTTGACGCTCATTTTTAGGACATGCTCCCAATGTTATCAAAACCATGTTTTGCCTAGAAAGGTGGGCAATAATTCAATTATGAGTCAAGCTTGCAGTGAAACCCTCAGGATTATCAATGATGCAATGCCAAAAATGGTTGACGCTCCATTGATACTCATTTTTAGGAGGTAGTAGCATTATTGTCTGTAGTATCGTTGTCCATATAGGCCGCCAATATTACGATTATGGCAAAATACCGTTGCACATCCCAGTCATTATCCACGATGTAAGACCACAAATTGTTGACGCTCCATTGACACTCATTTCTATGCCGGGGCAATGTGCGTGTCGCTTCCCATTTTACCTACTGAGACGGCCAATACTTCGTCTTTGGATGGATGCGACTATGCAGCCGGGTGATTGCTGAATTGGTATTACTATAAATCATTGATGCTCCATTGAGGCTTACCATTGAGCTCACCATAGAGACATAGTCATAGTCATTCCATGCTCAACAATCATACAAAAAATGCATACAGCCTTTATTGGCAGCCAGTATACAGTTTCTATGTATTATCATTTGAATCCAAGATCTTCGAGACATCACAGTTTCTGACCCACCACTATACAAGTCATGTACATGATTAATGATGTACTTCCATCGCGTTTCAAAGCTTTCAGCTGGCAATTCACGGCATAAAATTCCATGCACTAGGTTTACATATGTATCGCCCGACGTCCTCACCATTTCTTATCCAGCTTATTCTCCTCGATTTCCATGATGTACCATAAGCAATTTTTAGTTTCTCGACCAGGTGCAGAATGTCTAAGCGAACAGATATGTAGTTTACTGCATGGATTAATACAGCCGGTCGGCTGTCATTTGTCTGAGTTTTACATGTGCGTTGATCGCTCCTTCTATGAGTCATATGACATCACTGTCTTAAACTTTGTTAGTGAATTTCGTCTCAAATTTAGATTTTGCTTTATCATTTATCCGTAACAGGCAACACCATATAACGATCACTGTTTATCAATCAACTGGATTCGGAGTCTAGAACATTCGCATGGTCCATATGACCCTTGCACACACACTGATGAATAATTCTGTCTCACAATTTGGTTATTGATATTCAGAAAAAGCTGACATGTAACAAAACAGGTTCACAAATTGCTTTTACATGAGATACGTGGTCAAAAATACCTATTTGGCTCTCGACACTTCCAGTGACGCAGAAGCCGTCACCATGTCTTTGTCTGAATACGACTTCTATATGGTAATTAGTTAGAGACGCAGTATGCAGGGCTAAAAGCTTACTGGTTCAACCGGCTTTGCAATCTCTCTCTGTGATGAATCGGGCACCGTGGCAGGCATCTACGGTAGTATGTGATAATCTGCCTGAGATTTCTCCAGTCCCAGCCTCATTTGACTACTTCCCTCTCAAGACGTCACTTGCGCCATTTGTGATCGTCCGGGGACGATAACAAGAGCCAGCATAAGCTCTCCACATGTTGTTGGTGATGTTGTAGCTGCAGTCGAGTCTGTGTGGGGGTTCCCAACAGCCGGAACCCTCAATTCAGTTGTCCCGTGCTTTCTATCTCTCTCACGGACGTAGTCGGCCGCATCCCCCAATCTCGGTTGCGTCATTTCGTCAAGCCTCATCTGCATCTGCCAAAAGCTCTCCATGGGGTGCTGTACTGTTTTGGAGATTGTGCCCAGTATCTAGCCAGTTTCGTCATCTTTGCTTCGCTTGCCATGCCCTGTATCTTCTTCTGCATCATTGTCGTCTTCCCCATCCTCCTCATCATCAGAACTTGCAAGATCGCTCAGACTGTCTCCGATAGCATTCAACATCTCCTCAAATGTTATTTCAGGTCATAAGGTTGTGGATCATCCCATTTCAACATGTCGCATATGTTCCTCCTCTTCCATCATCGCTATTTCTGCGTGGTAAACTCGATTTCTTGCCACTGCGGTCTCACGCTCTACATAATCCTCGATCCATTTCTCTCTCTCTTAGTTCCTTACAAAGTGTGTTTCCCGTCTTTCCCTGCCACAGGCTGCTATTTGGATGGTAAGCTGCACAATTCTGCAAACACTCGGACCCTTCCGGACTTCAAGCCACTCTGCCGTGTATTCGTTTGATGACGTCATCATGTGGACTGCTTCATCGATTTACCATATATGGATGCCAGAAGTGGCAAAAGGTTCTTTTCCAGGCATTGACCAATGTATCTTGTGGTGACCTTGCGGTCGGGGGAGATGTTGGAAGTTGCAAGAATTGGACCACATAGAGGCAAGCTGCATCTTTGATGTCAAGGTTGGTAGGTTTGATCAATTCGAACAAAGCAAAATCAGTGTTTTGACCGTCACTTCATTGGGACTAGTCATGCTAACAGTACATTATGATTTGCTAGTTAGCGTGTGATTCATTTAAGATTCTGGCGATGTGTTGAGACAAACATCACCAGATGTCCATTCTGTCGAAGAATGTCCTTTGCATATCTATCAACCATGAGGTACCAGCTGTCATTCATTTCGATGTATCCCTGTAAACAAACAAACAACAGTGGACTGACTTACTGCAAATCGCACGACCATTGGAATCCGCTGCAGCTATACGCAGTGCACCTATATGCAGCAAGATTCAGCTTGAATTGAAGGTTCAAGTTGGCTGTCACTCATTCCATTTTGACTTGTAGCTCGCTATATAGTCTTCCACACTTCCCACTTCTTTTCATAATCATCTTCCTCATGGTTCCACAACCGCAAGCCATGGCTCCGAAACATATCCACCAGGTGTAATTGACGTCAAATCGAGCCGAATGACAGGCACTTCGATCAATTCGCCACTTGGCAAGACACAGCAGCAACGCAGACCCCAGTTAGTCCACCACGACGCTGCAATTGAAGCCACCGAAAATATGCTCCCAGTGTGGCGCAAATCCCGGATCAGGCGATTGCACACGGTGGCTTCCGTAGGAATCTACAAAAATGGACGTTTCTATTCGAGGAGCATAGGGAGGGAGTAGCCGCAGCGAGATAGTTGATTGGCTAGAACTAAGAACCAAAAGAGAGAAGAAGGAAAGAGATGGGATGATAATAGGTACGTGATTGGTGAGATGTCTGGATCGTGGTGTACGATGCAGTCCAGCGAAGGTTTTTCAACATTGTCGATGGCGTAATGCAGAGCTGTGATAACCCCAACCCAGTCACGTACCCTCTCAAATGCATGGCTTTGGAGTGGTGGGAGGTGCTTACCCACCACACCGGATGTACATTTAAAACAGGTATGTAACACTGCAAGCAGCAAGAATGAAAAGCAGCATGCAATCTGATGTGAGTCCATCCATATCAGTGTAGACGATGTTCAACGAACAATTTAATGCCCATCTGAGGTACGTAGAGAGCTAGGTGACCAATTGATCGCTTCCCGTAACAGCAAACCTCCATGGTAGACCAAGGTATCTGTCTACACAGTCCGCAAAATTGAACATCACGATGTTGTCAGTTGTGGGATTTCCGCAGATGAATTTTGTGATATACATCTCTGGGAATGGACGAAACAGACTCTAAAGACCTTAGAGGACCCTACAGAGTCGTATATGGTTGAGGTAATACCCAAATCTCACTTTAGAAGTAGCAACTAATTTCTTGGAGGTTTTCAACATATCAGCTACTATCGCAAGACAAGGAGGTCGGGTACAGCTTGAACACTCTGATATGAGTCTTGCCTTGAATATAACCAAAATGGCCGATGGAGGATTTCCACGAACTGCAATAGAGCAAACACAACAACTAATGAAGAAACCTCGCGCTGAAGTCTGAGAAGAGAAGAAGCGGGGTGTTGAGTTTGCCTGGCATAACAAGGTGAAGACTGCCATCGAAAGACACCCGGCAATCGTTCTTAAAAATCAGATGGACGGCTGCCTTCCTTGCCAAAATCGCACCGCAAACAATGCACAGACACGCTGTTGACGCAAAGGCACGGTTGCGCGTCGGCCCGGAATGCCACCTATGCCATCTGATGACGATAAGCACTCCAAAACAGAAGGTGTGCCACCCGCATATGGGTATATACATACTCTTCTCCACTGCCCTCGATGTTTGCTCAGGATTGGATGCGCGATGGTGATTTTGTTCCAGATTTGCTGACTCATGATAGTCTATTCACAGGTTGGTATACCATCAGCTGTGTGGTAAAGCGGCTGACAGCCATTTTGAAGACAAGGGCTGCCTTTTGAGTAAATCTGACAGCGAAAACGAGAGTTGACTGAAGGGAACAGAATGTCTGAGTATTATTATTATCTACAATTAGTGGGCACTTTGAAGTATATTTGAAACGGCATATTTATATGCATCATTAAAGAACAATGTAGTAATAAAGGAGACCCTACATGAACAGCACAGAACGGCTGCCAGATGACCATTCTTGATATACTATGCCAAAGTGAATGGTTCCATATTGGTGATGCGCCCGTGGCAAAATGAGGGTCGGCGGAGTGTCAACAATATTTGGCTTAGCATCATGGATACTCTACATGGCAATTGGTCGCAGAGATTCATACATGACGTACAAGCTGCCTTTATAAACAAATGACAAAGCGATACGCTTTCTGACCGATTCTGAAACTGAGCATCAACTGAGCTTCAACGATTTTTGCTCTTGTAAGTCAGGTAATCAATCAGAAACTTGGCCATTATGATGCATAATGCAAGTATTGGCCGCCTTTATACGCCAAAAAGAAACCAACAGGCAAGCTACCCGATCAAGAAAATGAGCGTCAATGGAGTGTCAATGATTTTTGGCCTTGCGTCATGGTTAATCTAAGCACGATGTGGCCATTAATGCCTATGTACACAGTTGTGACCAGTTCTATATGCTAAAACACTCAGTATCACTGAGTTGCAGCTGTCAGAATGAACTAAATTGTGGTTGTCCGGGAGGCTGTCGCAGGAACATTGCTTGTTATCTGCCTATAAAGGCTGCCAATTCCGGGTATATAGATGTCAGCAATCAATCGCCAATTTCATTACGTAAGATGCAAGAGGAAAATTTGTTGACACTCCGTTGACGCTCATTTTCAAACTTGGGCAGGGACTATGTCACTTTGTCTTTTGCTTATAAATGTAGTCTATACCTCATTTATGAACCTCTGCATCCAATTGCCACTCAGATTACACAAGATGCAAGACCAAAAATCATAGACTCGCCATTGACTCTCATTTTCAGGATGGGGCAGGGAGCGTTTCTCACTTGGTTTCCATTTTAAAGGCGGCCAATACATCAGAAAGGGACAATGATATACCAATGTCAATATTTTGCGCTTACCATTAGGATATCTGAATGTGACCATAAATATAAAAACCCGAAAACCTGAACCAGAGATTAGAACTGATCGGTATAGCTAAACCCGACAAAACCAGCGGGTTGACACGTACAGGTCTGGGTTTGGCCCACCAAGATGCAGCGGGTTGTGTTTTTGGACGGGTTTGGAACCCAACCAAATGGTTTTAGAGGTCCGAGACAGGACCGCTGGTGGGTTACCAGGACCTGGTGCTAACACTGGACTTGAAGCCTTCTTACTGACTTGTTAGCCTTGCCACACACCATTGTTATCTGGTGTGTATGGCCACTGCTGCTGGTGTGAGCCCTCAGTCTCTCATTAGCACACATCCCAGAGTTGTCAGCAGCGTACCCTGGGTTAAACTAGCAAGTCTATAATGGAGAAGCTGCAGGTCATCGCACTGGCTGCCAGCCCTTGGATCCCACCAGCTCTCACATCCATACTGCATAATGGCCTTGACACAGGCCACTCGTACCAGTCTCACACATGCTGATACACCTTTGAACATTGCCCTGGGTGGCCAGAGTCATACTTGTACTGCCCTTACGGTGTTCATGCATCATGTGTGACACTCCTTGAATGTTCCATGGGTGTCCATATATACCCCCAGCCACCAGGTCAGTTCCTTGTTAAACGTGACAATGCAGTGTCCAACTCTTATCATCCCTGGTTGCTTCAAATGCTGGTGCATGTTGTTGCCCCTTCTGCGAGTAAAGTATGCTACTTCAGTTTTGGCAATATCAAATTCCAGGTCCCGACTTTCTGTGGGATCAATGCTCTTTCTGGTGCAGCCTTCCAGTTTCCTAACTCCATGGTCGACATTGCTCCCAGTCTCTACCAGTCTAATGTCATGAACAAAAGATCAGCCTCTGATACTACAGACATTCCCCATCAACCCATTCTATATACTCTCAGTTGAAAATTAGAAAGACAATCAGAGACACCAGTGAAGTTGATAGTCTGTCATACCTGAATTAGAGTCGATACAGTATGAATAAATCAAATTGAATAACACAAAGTTGATATTGTTGCAAATTGTGAAATACCCCACAAGTTCAGCCACTAAATCCCCTGGATCATAACTTAAGCATTCCCGGCCTGCTTGGGCATGGCAACTGACTCCCCGCCTGCAAATATTTAGTGATGCAACTCCAACTCTGTGGGGGTGGCCTTGGAGTATTATAAACTTACTTTCTTATGTCTTGAAAGCATTTTGGCAAAAATTAAGAATTGTACAGAAATGGGGTGAAGATAAAAATGGAAGTTTATGTTGGGAGGATTGTCTCAACATCAGCTCCCCAAAAACTCCAAAATGTCACTGCGCAGCCCAGATGGACAACTCTGCCCATTTCACCCCAAAATATCCTCCAAGCTTAGTGCTAAGGACATGCTCTGAAGTCGTTCTAACATTGCACACAAGGAATTCCATCTGAAATGTGCCCGAGAGTTGAGGTTTATCATGGGGATTCCAATACCCCTTGCACACCTCTTATAGTGAACAAGGCTAAAACCCACTTTGTCAAATATCAAAGAGGGCATATCTTAACCCATCAGCCAGAGCTGGAGTCGCAGGCAATTTTCAGTACACCTTGAGAACAGAAAGTTTTATTTGCTACAAAAGAAGACTTGATAAAAAGGATGGCCTCTGATGACCATTTTTGGAAGTGTGGTGAGGTGGTTGCGCGGGCGGCCCGTATGGGCCGGGAACCGTTATGATCCAGGGGATACATTTATAAAGAATTCAATATTAATACAGCATTAAGCCAGCAACAATAAACGGAGCTTTTTTTGGTACAGCAGGTAAGTACTTGAAATATAATTCATCTTGCAGGCGCCTTGCCACATAGTCTGCCAGCCAGCAATATTTTTCACTGGCGCGTTTCCACTACGCCATATCTAAGCCGTATGACAGACTACTTCTTCCACCGTCGATAAAGTCTGTCTGTAGAATGTTACTCTTAACTGTTGCCTTCCGAGTGACGTATTGTGATAGAAATTGTTAAATCAGTTGTCGCTTATTTCTGCCTCACCATATCCACCATCGCACCACGAAAGCTACCATTTGTTGGCAGTTTGGCTCGGGTACTTTTATTTCAACTTTACGCTTGCTTATATTGCTGTCTATTCGGACGAAAGAGCTGCTTGGGCTTCTTGCTAGAATTTCTAATAATGCACCCCGATTTTTTGCTCAGGTGTTTACCGTCGGACAGTGACACACTCCTCGAGGCATATCACATACTCTCTTTGCGCCAGCTGCCAGATTATCCGCGGGCATACCGAGCCTGGCTCCTCGGACATATCCACAACGTCCTTCACTATGTACTCCGCGAGGAGTTCCCCCTCCCGTACATTGCCGACGTTCTGAGGAATGCATCCCAACGCCTCACCACAGAATGTACTCGCTGTAAGCATCATATCCGTCGAGCGAAGACTAGGGAGTTTTAGGTTACGCAAGGCTAATAATGTTCACTTTATAGTAGGGGAGAGCTCACAGGAGAACCATTTACCGTCTGGAAGATTACAGGCCCAGAATCGTAACACGGACTCGGAAGGCAGTGGACCAGGGCACAGTCTCAATCCATCGCGTATTCCAACGTCTGCCACCGTTATTCCTAGTCGTTGTTGGACCGCTCAAGACGCTCTCTACCGGTTTATAGTGATGGTGTTGGCTCGAGTTGTGGAATGCACCAACTATTCTCTATCCATCCTTGATTCCTGCTTCATCGTATCGATTTCAGATGTAATATCGGATACGCAGCAGCTTAGTTCGGTTGATGACGAATATCGATATGCATTGATTGGTTTATTCATTCACACATTAAATACAGAGCACTTTAAAGATGTGCAAGACGATCAACTTATGCTGGGGCTCTTTGATGCAATAGCACGTCTCTCAGGCCAGTCAGGCAATTCCAATACAACACCAAACGTATTAGGCTTCAATCATTCATCCCCAGTGGCTGCAGACAGAGATTATTTGGTCGATAGTCTCCAGAATGTCATTGACAGCCAACGCAGGGCAGAAGCACCAGGCCATATCGTCATGAATCTAATAGGAGAAGGAATTGCCCAGATCTGTCTTCAGGAGACATCAGAGTCCTCATCTCATCATTCTCTAGGCAATAATGTCGCTTCATCCAATCAATCACCGATATCGTCCAATTTATCGCTCCGATCAGAAAGCCAGCACCCAATATCCATAAGTATTGAATTAGGTAACAGTCAACAACATAACACTGCCCCGGCTGCACCAGCCGGTCCTGTGTACCAATACCACTCTGAGATAGTGGGGATTGAGACACGGATTAGCCAAAATCAAGCAGCCCTTGACGGATACTACTCTCAACTGAGCGAAATCATGTCCAGCGAACAAACGGCCACCAGAACATCTCGTTCGAGTTCTCGACACCGCCGGCGGTCTGAAAGTCGTGAAAGTCCGTTGGCGGTGATGACAGATACAGATTGGCGTCTGCCTCCTGAGGTAGACGGGATTCGTTCCCAAAGTCAGACTGGTGAAGGAATGAATCTGCGTCATTTGCAAGCTCGTTCGCAGCTTAGTGTTGTGCAACTTTACACATGGATGCGAGAAACTGCCCGAGATTGTCTTTGGCAAATGGAGAGATCTTTTTTTGACGATATGGCGTCCAGAGTTCTCTGGCAGCTTTCTCCAGGCCAAGTACGAGAATATTTAAATGCCCAGCCGTTTGGGAGTCTGCAACTGGAAGAAGCCAATGAGATTAGCTCTTACTTGAATACGTTGCCACCAGCAAGTATCGAAATGTCAACATGGATGCATTTGGTTCGGGCAGCGCCGGGGGTTAATTTACCACATGCTCAGGAAACGGAACCGATACCCAGGCAGACTTCCAATGCTGATTTCAACTTGGAAAGCAACACGCGCAACGAAGTGGAAAGGCGGCCGAATGATCCTTTGAGTCTCACACGATTGGCCCCACAGCAAACGAGGGATTCCGGTTATTTTAGCTCCGACCAGTCCGCGGACCTGAACAACTTAATACCGAACAATGGAGAAGATGCAGACATACTGGAGCCTGATGCGGAAGGTGGCCAGCTATCCCTGAGTGAGGATATCGCATCTGATGTATCCGCGGAAGACAATTTTATTTGTTTATCAAACCTTTTCTAGAACCGCCCTCCCTTATAGAAATCCGCGAAACGACTACCCAAGCGATTCTAGCGGCTTATGATAGCTACTTTCCGCGTCAACCGGTTATCCATAATATCACTATTAGGAATTATGACGGTGAAGATGATGCGTACATGATTCTTCATATTCGGTAAGTTTCTTTCATGCATCAACGGTTCACTACTGATATGTAGAGTAGAATTGAACTTGATAACGAAGATCTGCGCCGCATGCAGAATAGAGAACCTGAAGACTCCACGAGGGCCTTGGTTGACACGAGACAGATGGCAAGAGATATAGGGATGAGCGGACAAATGCCTTCGCCACAGGCGCAGGAGTATATTCTGAACAGAGCTTGCAGGGATTCATGGACTGGGCGTGGCGTACCAGGACCAGACGCATTTTTATGGAGTTACTAGTAAATGAATATTGGATTATTTGCATGGGTTGCGCTTTTTGATGACTTTTGCTTAAGTTACGGAGGCTAATGGTACTGTACGTACGGGGCGGTTATGTTTATTGGCGATTTTGTTCGGGTTATTAACGATGGAGGAGATGATGGTGTGGTGGTAATGGTAATGGTATGCGATATCATTTTTTGCGGTGATGAATTTTGCAATCGAATGAATTATTTCCTGAAATAGCGTGTCGGACAACTTTTAATATCGACGATTAAAACCGTCCATCACTCTATTAGACCCTACAATAGCAAGATACCTTACTTTACGCTGTAAGTTGCAAAGAATGAGTAGACTATCTGCACTGTGAATAGCACCACTTAACAATATTCTGCCCCCATCCATTCCTACTGACTAAAATCAAAGTCTCCGAACACCCCATTTTATGTAATAATCTGTTATTGTCCAGAAGAACAAACTGCATTTGACTAATATGTAGTTAGATGTAGGCATTCACCAGGAATCCTGGTTTTTATGCTGGGCTAACTAATCTTATCAGTCTAGCACAGCCTGGATACTTTTGATACCAATCGCTAGCTTGTTATACGTCATCAGCAACAGCTTCAAAGTTTTATTTTTATTGGATTGAAGTTTTGTTGTTGTTGTGGAGTATTAGAGGATCTAGTAAGCTTGAAAGCTAGCTGAGTTGAATGTGCACTGTCAGCTGGAGGTCAAGATTTTGTGGCAGACCAATGGCTAAGTGGGTGATAATTATTGATTATATTGTAGCTATAGTCTGAGAGATTGAGATATAGTCCTCTGGTAGACTACCATGCCAGTACTAGAAAACACTGCTGTCATAAAAGGTGGTATGTTCTAGTTCATTCACTGAGGCGGTTCCTCCGCGGAGTACCTGGTCAGTTCACGGAGGCCCACCTGCCTTGAACAAACCGTCCGTTCACGGAGTCCGTACCCCACCTCCATGAACTGACTAGTTCTTTCGCGGAGTCAACGAAAACTTATAACTAGTAGGCTTGCTCTTCCCTCCAACACGTGCTTTTACATTCACAGTCATATACAAACAACTGCAGAACAAAAACAAAGGAACAACCAAAACGAAAGAGTATAAGAAGCATAAACAAAGTTGCCGCCTCGGAGGAGTGATGGCTACTGCCGTGGCCGCCACTCCACCTGGACTCTCTCGTTGTAGGCCGGACGCCCTGTACTGGGTGTAGAGTCGAAAACAAAGAACTTCAAAAAACACAATATATGCATAGTGCGGGTGGGTGGGTTGATGCTGAAGGCGCTGCTTGCCCAACCTCTGCCCCTCTGCCCCTCTGCCCCTCCTATATACTCCTCTCCTTGCTCCTGACTTCTTCCCGCTCTGCCTCCAATCCAAACTCAAACTTAAGCTCAAACTCAAGGGTTACCTTCGGCAACCGCCAGCCATCCGTCAGGCCCCACCAATTCGCTTCCACTAGCCCTCGGTCAAGCTGAACCGTATACTCTATACATCATTGTGGTCCCTACAATCGGATGCATCTTGGATGTCCTGACGCAATTACAAATACACTGTGCTCCATGCCATCATTTGAAACTGGCTCATCTTCCTCATTTCCCTCCCTATTGCCCTCTTCCTCTTCCTCCCCAGTGACCTCTTCCTCCTCGTGAACCTCCTCATCCTCAGTATCCAGTTCTGTCGCCGAAGGGCTATCCTTCGTGGACGACCTCGGCTGGGTGGCGACTGGAAGGGATGTCAACCAGGTCGTCATGATACTTGAGAGATGCGCAGCGAAGAGCATAGAGTGGGCAGGCAGACGAGGGCTACAGTTCGACACCGCAAAAACGGAGGCGGCACTATTCACACGCAGACGAGGCCACAAGAAACACCTCCGGCCAAAACTGACAGCAAAGATAAGGATCGGCGACGGGTTCATACGGTTCAACAGGCAGGCGACATGGTGGCTCGGCGTCTGGATGGATGCGCACCTGACGCTCAAGGAGCACCACAACCATGCATGAAGAAAGCCAGGGAAACAGAAGCTAGACTCCGAACCCTCACAAAGACGTACGGGGTAGTACCAGAGAGCGTAAGGGCCATCCAGGTAGCATGTGTCCAGGCTGTCGCGTTATATGGGAGCGAGCTCTGGTGGGATCCCAGTGAAGCAGGCAGGCGAGACGACCTCCAGCTTCTCCTCAATCGACAAGCCAGATCTACCCTGGGCGCACTACCGACGACCCCACGGGGAGCACTAATGAGAGACTCAGGGCTTACACCTGCGCCAGTAATCTTAGAGTCCAGACAGCAGCGTTTCGCAGCGAGGCTAGCAAACGCTTGCAGCAACAAACTAAGGAAACTACACCAAAATCCCTCTTCCGGGACGCCGGTATGCAGAGCAGTGAAGAAAGAGCACGAGCATGGCCGGACGACCGAAGGCATGAGCTGGCCGGCCCCGGATGAAGAGTCACTGTTCAAAACCGTCATACTGGACAACGCCACCGCAGCCAAGAGAGCCGCGCAGCGCTGGGCAAGAGAAAAAGAGGCCAAAGTAGGAGTGGGAGTCTGGATGTGGTGGACAGATGGATCGCACTCAGATGATGGCCGAGTGGGAGCCGCGGCAGTATGCAAGCACAGAGACGAGTGGAGGTCCCGCCGCAGCTATCTGGGCGCTGGACGAATGGAGGTCTTTGACGCTGAACTGTGGGCGATCGGACTCGCGCATGAGGTGACGATCGAGAAGATAGAAACACTGCAAAGACACGGGGTGAAGACGGTGGCGGTCTTTAGCGATTCACAAGCCGCCATTCGGCGGACGCCACATCAGGAGGCAGGCATGGGACAGCGGCTCGCAAGACGGATCAATCGAAGGGCACAGGCTCAGCTCGCCCACGGCATCAAGACGGAGGTCCACTGGGTCCCGGGACACTCCGGGATCCCCGGGAACGAAGAAGCCGACCGCCAGGCGAACGTAGCCCGCGAGGCAAGGGGGGACATGGAGATAGAGCGGCCATACACCTCGGCCTCAAATATGGCCAGACGGATCTCCGAGGGAAGGTCAGCAGCCAAAGCGGAGTCGGAAGCCGACAAGTGCAACAAGCACTTCGGCTACAGACTCAAGGGTAAGGCGGGGGCCAAGAGATCTATCCCAATGACAAGTGCAAAATCGCTGGCCGCCAGGTTCTACAGACTAAAGTCCGGGCATGCACCCACTGGAGTCTACCTAAAACGGTTTGGCCATTGAGAGGACGACAAATGCTGGTGGTGCGGCGGCGGAGGAAGGACGGCGGCCCAGATGCGGGAAAACCTCTTCCGCCACTGCAGCCGGTGGAGAGACCAGCAAAACATGCTATGGAAAGAGGTGGGAAAGGCGACGGGCTGGAAAGCGGGCAGATGCCGACATGTGCAGATCTCTGAGCTGTTTTCTAGGGATGAGTGTGATCAAGCGGTGATGGACTTCCTGGCGGCTACTGAAGTCGGGAAGTTTCCGCCCAAGTGAATGGAGGGATGGAGTGGGCAAGAAGGAAAACTCAGGTGCGGGGAGCGGCAGCTGCGGGCATATATCCTTTCTTTTCTTTTCCTTTTTCTTCTTGTCTTTCTGTGCTGGTCTTTCTTTGAGATTTCATTTGTCAGTGAGGATGAAGGGTAGCGGAGGGGAGCTCCGCCATCTATCCGGCTAGCCCGGAGGTGGAGGGGAGATCAGGTCCTGTCATACTCTATTAAGAGTGCATACAGTATGAAAAAACAAAAACAACATATCCAGTTCTGTCAAATCACTGCTATCATTGGTAGTATCCTCTGCAGATGTGGAATCAGAATGCGCGCAAGCATCTCCTTGTGTATTCGCTCAACGTCCGTTTTGATTGGGACCTGGTTCAGGTAGAACTGATCTTGTATTTCGTTCGAGATTGAAAGTACCTGATGGCGCAGCAGAAGCTCCAGTATATATACACTGTGCACCACCATTTCGGCCATGGCAATGAAGTGTGCATTCGGCTTTTGCTTTGAAACACTTGCAACGAACAGTAGTGCAGCCGCCTTTACACCTTGAATGTACTCAATTGCGCCGCGCTGAACGTACGCAGTTGCGCTGATTGAATTCAGCAGGATAGAGCCAGCAGAGTATACGTACATGCCAGTGCATGCACATACATGCGTGCAGAGCAAAGTATTTGACAATGTTGACTGACTCCGTGAATGAACTAGTCAGTTCACGGAGGTGGGGTCCGGACTCCGTGAACAGACAGTTCGTTCACAGAAGTTGGGCCTCCGTGAACTGACTAGGTACTCCGCGGAGGAACCGCCTCCGTGGGGACAAAGAGAGGATCGTGAGGCTGACGAACGCGGCCGTTCACACGGGAAGGCACACCGCGGTGTGGAAGCGGGCTAGCGGCGTGGTGATTCGCAAGCTGGGCAATGATGACTACATGCAGCTGAAAGCCTATCGCTCCATATCGCTGTTGAGCTGCATGGGAAAAGTGGTTGAAACAGTAGTCGCTGAGCTGCTGTCAGATGGAGCCGAAAGACGAGGGCTATTGAGTGACAGACAATTCGGAAGCAGAAGAGGACAGTCAGCCATCGATGCAGTGGCCATCATGGTTGACCGAGCTCATGCAGCCTGGAGAAACGGCCACATAACAGGTGTACTTCTCATGGACATTAAAGCAGCCTTCCCAAGCATGGCAAAAGGAAGGCGAGTCAACTTAATGAAGGTTAGGCAAATGGATGGAGACCTTATATGATGGATGGAGAGCATTCTCGCGGAAAGAACAGTGCAGATGATAATCGAGGGCAACGCCATGGAGAGACACCTGGTGGAAGCTGGGGTCCCGCAGGGCTCACCGGTGTCACTGATCCTCTCTGCAATCTACACCTCAGAACTGATCAAATGGGTCGAAGAGTACGTATCAGAAGCCAAAGGGCTGTCCTTTGTGGAAGACCTCGGCTGCGTGGTGTCCGGAAGTGATGTCAACCAGGTCGTCTCTATACTTGAGATATGCACAACAAAGAGCATCGAGTGGGCAAGTAGACGAGGGCTACAGTCTGACACTGCCAAGACGGAGGCGGCACTATTCACACGCAGACGAGACCACAGGAAACACCTGCGGCCAAAACTGACAGCAAAGATAAGAGTCAGCAGCAGGTTCATAGGATTCAATACACAGGCGACACATTGGCTGAGCGTTTGGATGGACGCACATCTAATGTTCAAGGAGCAGCACAACCGATGCATGAAGAAAGCCAGCGCAGCAGATGCGAGACTCCCAACCCTGACCACAACATATGGCATCGTTTCTGAGAGCGTAAGGGCTGTCCAAGTGGTGTGCGTCCAAGCGGTCGCACTGTATGGCAGTGAGCTCTGGTGCAATCCCAAAGAAGTAGGCAGCCGAGATGACCTCCAACTCCTCCTCAATCGACAAGCCAGGTCCATTCTGGGCGTGCTACCCACAACTCCACTGGGTGCACTGATAAGAGAGTCAGGTGTGATACCCGCGCCGCTAATCTTAGACTTCAGACCGCAGCTATTCGCAGCGAGACTAGCAAGCGCATGCATTTGCATGCTGAAAGAGCTACACCAAAACCCTTCTTCCGGTGCACCGATATGCAGGGTGGTCAAGGAATAGCATGGGCATGGCCGAGAATCCGAAGACATGATGTGGCCAACCCCGGGCGACGAATCAGTGGCCAGGACAACCATACTGGATGAGACCACTGCGGCCAAGAGCACCGCGCAGTGCTGACCGAGAGAGACAGAAGCCGAAATTGGAGCAGGGGTCTGGATGTGGTGGACAACTGGAAGCTGTTCAGACGATGGCTGAGTGGGATCCGCCGCAGTATGCAAACATGGAAATCAATGGAGGTCCTGCTGCAGTTTTGTGGGCACTGGGCGAATGGAGGTCGTCGACAGCGAGCTGTGGCCGTTTGGATTCGCGCTTGATGTGACGATCGAGAAGAGAGAAACATTGCAAAGCCACGGAGTGAAGACGGTGTCAATCATTAGCGACTCACAAACCGCAATTCGATGAGCGGCACACATTGAGCCAGGCCCAGGGCAGAGATTAGTGAGGCGGATCAATTGGAAAGCACAGGCACTCCTAGCCCAACGCATTGCAACCGTGATTCACTGGGGCCCGGGACACTCCGGCCTCCCTGGAAACGAAGAGGCGGTCTGTCAAGCAAACCTGGCTCGTGATGCCTGCGGAGACACGATGAGAGAGCGGCCATACACCTCGGCCTCGAACAGAGCTCGACGAATCTCCGAGGGTAGGACAGCCGCCAAGGCAAAGTGGGAGGCCGACAAGTGCCGCAAGCACTTCAGCTACAGACTCAAGTGCAAGACGGGGACCAAGAGACCTGTCCTGATGACAAGCATGAAGTCGCTGGCTACCAGGGTCTACAGACTACAGTGCAGACATGCACCAAATGGAGTATACCTGAAACGGTTCGGCCACCGAGAGGATGATAAATGCTGTTGGTGCGTAGTGTTAAAAAACTGTTCCAGAACGTCATTTCGGGTCCGGGTCCGAGTCGGAACGGAACCGTCCCCAAATTGGCAATCCGGGTTGTTAATAAACCCACACTGTCCATTCAGGTACGGTTCACTCGTCATCTCCCTACCCGTCTGAATTGTGCGGGTCCTCAGCGGGTTCTCCAGCGGGTCCATCTGTAAATACATATATCGCACTTGCCTTTGCTATTTGATAATAGTATTTAATCAAAATAGTTTATTCGACATCCAGGAATCACATTGTGCATGTTTTGCAGGGTGGGAAATCAATAGGATCTGAATTCATGTGTTTCTTTTACTAATTAGTATTTTTGACCATGGAGGAGGTCAATAGTTCAATTATAAACCCAAATATCCATGTGATGCCTTCATTACCCAATATGCATCACCAGAAATTCATGACCCTCAGGTGACACGAGGTTGACAGTCAATTTCAGAATAGGGCCGTGACCATATCACTTTTTCTTGTTCCAATAATGGCTGGCAATACGTTGGTTATGGATAACACTGAGCAAATCACTTGCCAACTACCTTAATCAAAAGACCAAATTTCGTTGAAGCTCCATTGATGCTCAATTTCAGCATGGGGAAGTGATCATTTTGCTTGCTCTTTTGATGATAGAGGCTGCCAATATGCTAGTTACACTTAACAGACAGCATATTCCATTCTGCTCACCATACTTACATTGCCAAATATGATTGACGCTCCGTTGACGCGCAGTTAAAGGTGGTAGCGACATCGATACTAACAATATTGCAAATAAATGCAGCCAAACTTCGACAATGCGTATAGGACGTAGCACAACCCTTGGATTATACAACATGCAACGCCTAAACTCGTTGACGCTCTTTGGATGCTCTGGTGATGCTCTTTTTCAGGTGTAGCGAAATCGATTCTAACCATATTTTCCCTAACGGTGGCCAATACTTCGATTATAGATTAATGCCATAGAACAGCCCTTGGATTACACAAGTTGCAACACCCAAAATCGTTGACACTCTGTTGACACTCTGTTGACGCTGAGTTGCCACTGTGTTGACGCTGTGTTGACGCTCGGTTGATGCTGATTATCAGGTGTAGCGATATCGACATTAACCATATTGCGTATAAAGGCGGCCAATTCTTCGATTATGGATAAAAGCCGTAGCACAGCCCTTGGATGATACAAGATGCAACCCACAAAATCGTTGACGCTCTGTTGACGGTCATTTTCAGACTGGGGGTGTGACCATGTCCCCGTCTTGTTTGCGCACAAAGGCTGCCAGTATGTTGATTATAGGTAAATGCCGTAGCACAGCCCTTGGATTATACAAGATGCAACACCCAAGATTGTTGACGCTCTGTTGACGCTCTGTGGATGCTCTGTTGATGCTCTGTTGATGCTGTGTTGACACTCTGTTGACGCTCATTGTCAGGTGAAGTGACATCGACATTAACCATAATGCTTATAATGGCTGCCAATACTTCGATTATGGATAACAGCCGTAGCACAACCCGTGGATAACACAAGATGCAACACCCAACATTGATGACGCTCTGTTGACGCTCATTTTCATACTAGGGCTGTGACCATGTCGCCTTCTCTTTTGCCCACAAAGGCTGCCAATACGTTGATTAAGGGTAAATGCCGTAGTACGGCCCTTGGATTATACGAGATGCAACACCCAACATAGTTGATGCTCTGCTGTCGCTCTCTTGACCCACTGTTGACGCTCTGTTGCCGCTCATTTTTTTGTATAGAGACAATGACATTAACCATATTGCCTATAAAGACGGCCAATACTTTGATTATAGGTAGAAACCGTAGCATAGCCATTGAATTATACAAGATGCAACACCTGAAATTGTTGACACTCTGCTGACACTCTGTTGACGCTCATTTTTAGGTGTAGCAACATCGACATTAATCATAGAGCCTACAAAGGAGGCCAATACTTCAATTATTGGTAATAGCTATAGCACAGCTCTTGGATTATACAAGATGCAACACCCACAATTGTTGACGCACTGTTGACGTTCCTTTTCAGAATGGTGCTGTGACTATGTCGCTTTCTCTTTTGGCAATAAAGGCTGCCAATATGTTGACTATGGACAACAGCAAGCAAATCGTTTTTCAATTATCTTACCTGCAAGACTAACAATCGTTGACACTCTGTTGACGCTCATTTTCAAAATGGAGCTGTTACTGTGTTGTTTGCTCTTTTGCTTATAAAGGCTGCTGATACGTTGATTATGGATAACAGCAAGCAAATTGCTTCCTAATTAACTTACTTACAACACCAAAAATTGTTGACGCTCCATTGACGCTCATTTTCAGAATGTGGCTGTTACCATGTCGCTCTCTCTTTGGCCTATTAAGGCTGCCAATACGTTGATGATGAATAACAGCAAGCAATTTGCTTCCCAATTAAGTTGCTTACAAGTCCACAAATTGTTGACGCTCCGTTGATGTTCATTTTCAGAATGGGGCTGTTACCATGTTGCTTTCTCTTTTGCCTATCAAGGCTCCCAATACATTGGTTATGCATACCAGTGAGCAAATTGCTTCCCAAATAACTTACTTACAAGACCAAAAATCATTGACACTCCATTGACGCTCACCATAAACATGTCCTAACTGTTGTTGTATAGTTAATCATTTTGTATAAATAATCATATAGTCATTATTGGCAGCCAATGTATAATTTGTATGAATACTCAGTAGCATCCAAATGCTTTGTGGCATGACAATTTCTGATCCACTGATGCAAATAATCTATAAGCAATGAATCACATAGCGCTGTCACATTTCAGCGCTTTCAGCTCGCAATTTACCGCATTTAGATCCATATACTAATTTTTCTTTAATATAGCCCAATTTGCTTATTTTGCCTTATCCAGTTGCTTCTCCTCGATTTCCATAACCTACCATATGCAATCTTCAAAATGTTGAGTCTGTGCACCAGGTCGGAAATCAGAGTAATGTTGCTGGATGTATGGATGAATGCTACATGATGGTGGTCATTCCTACAGATTCGCGTTGCGCATTGACCGCTCCTTCTATGACATGTATGCCATCACTGACCCATATTTTGTTGGCAAATTTTGTGTTCAATTGAGATTGTGCATTCTCACTTACCTGTAAGAGGCAGGACGATATCAGGTTAATCAATCGTCAATCAACTCAGTTTGGAGTCTAGAACTTTTGTGTCGCACATACGGCCCTTGCACATGCACAGAGAAATTATAATGTCTCACAATTTGGTCACTAAAATGAAAAAAATGCCAATATGTAGCAAAATAGGTTCACAAATTGCTTTTCGTGGAGATAAAGTCAATAATCGCAAATTGTGCAGGTAGTGTACATATGACAAACAAGCCAGTACAATATGTTCATCTGAATCCAATTCGTGTATGGTAATTTGATACGGAAGTTATACGCAGGGGTAAAAGCTAACGGGTTTAACAGGGTTCGATTTCTTAATTGGTAGCCAATTGGGTACCACATTAGGCATGAGAGCGAATATGTCTACTTGAGACTGTGGTTTCCCAGGTGCTAATTTCATATGGCTAATGTTAGCTTGTGAAGTTCCTTGTGGCATTGTAATTCTCCACTGACAATATCACGTAACTCCATCAGCTCACCGAATGTTGTCAACACAGTAGCAGGAGCAAACTGATCCATTTGGGGCTCGATGACTGCCTTAGCTGTCAATATGGTCATGCTGTACCTCAAATCATGCGACTGATGCAAGACGAAAGATCTTTCACACACAACTTCTGGATGTATCGGCGAGCATCTCTCTGCTTATTTTGATTACAATGGCAGCCAATAAAACAAATAAGGACAATGATGTACCAACGTTATTATTTTGCAAATGACAGTACGATATCTGGACGCGACCATAAATAGAAATGCCCGAAAACAAGAACCGGAGATTGGAACCAATGGGTCTAGCGAAACCCGGCAAAACCAGTGGGTTACCGGGTACGGGTACGGGTTTGGCCCGCAGAGAAGCTGCGGGTCGGGTTTTTGGACGGTTCTGGAACCGAACCGAACCCTTTATCCGGTCCAAACCCGGACCGCTGGCGGGTTACCCGGACCCGTTGCTAACACTAGTAGTGCGGCGGCGGAGGCAGGACGGTGGCCCAGACGCGGGAACACCTCTTCCGCCACTGTAGCCGGTGGAGAGACCAGCAACAGACACTATGGAAGGCGGTGGGAAAAGCGACGGGCTGGAAAGCGGGCAGATGCAGACACGTGCAGATCTCTGAACTGTTTTCCGTGGAAGAGTGCGACCAAGCGGTGATGGACTTCCTGGCGGCTACTGAAGTCGGGAAGTTCCCGCCCAAATGAATGACGGTATGGAGTAGGCGTAGAGGCGCAGAGGCTGACTCAGGTGCGGGGAGCGGCGGCAGCGGGCGTATATCTTCTCTTTTCTTTTTTTTTTTCTGGCTTGGTCGATCTTTTAGTCTTTTTCATTTGTCAGCGGGGATGAAGGGTAGCGGGGGGGGAGCTCCGCCATCTAGCCGGCTCGCCCGGAGGCGGAGGGGATATTGGGTCCTGTCATACTCTAATTAGAGTGCATACAGTATGAATAAAACAAACAAAAACCGCCTCCGTGAATGGACTAGAACATAGTATGTCCCTCTAAAGGGGTATAAGTGACTGCAATCAATCTTTCAGGATGGTGAGCCAAAAAACCTCCAAAGCCATCTACATCGCCAATTGTATTGCTCAAGTAATATGGGGAACTGATACCCTAACTGTTTTTCCAAATATCTAACAGAGGTAGCATTGGGGTTATTTTAAGGGCATGAGAGCGTTTGGGTAGTGCCACGACATTTGGAGGTGGGCTCATCGATGAGCTATACCCGTCATCACCTGCAATACCAAGTGTACAATAATTCCATCGTATGTGTAAGAATCACACAAATGTTCCGCGACTACAACATAAAACAAGCCCCGATGCCAAAGCGTATCAAAATAAATACTCACGTACTACCAGGAGCTGTGTTGTAGGAGAAATGCACTGTGGGATCGAATCTGGGTCTAGTAAGACGGAGTAGGAGAAGCGAACTGTTGATGGAAATATGGGCTTTCGGCCGAGAGCACCGATAGGCATCGTGTGATTGCTTGGCTGTTATTTGGGCTGCCACTTTTAGTATAGGTTTCTTGACATCATGTTCTTAAGTAGTTGTCTCCATTTCTTTTCTTTCCTTAGAATTCAGACGATGGACGAGTCCTTCACGCCCGCCGCAACATCCGCTTGTCAACGTGAACCACTATGATACAGTATATTTTTGGTACCAGTGTAAAAGGTGGGAGTAGAAAGGCGCTTCAATCATTTTGTAACTCGACGATTTTGTTCCTCAGCAAATAGGAATACATCATTGTTATTTGAACTTATTTATACCGAGGGGATGCATATGTCCGGTTTAAATTTGTATAAGATCTACCTGCACAGAGATCGGTATCGATGCGATTCAGTCCACCTGGGTTTGAAGACGATCTGATGAGGTGGAATATACCACATGGTGCAAAATCTCATGCGAGATATAGTAAGGCCATGTTCTAGAGCGCAAAGAGGTACGATACTTTGTTACTCCATAGGCATCATAACATCAATCTCAGATATGCCGGCACAGACAGAAATTGCTGTCTAAAATAGTGATCCCAGTAGGTTAGTTCAGCCCGAAGCAGCTCACTGACCTACAGTTAATGAGCTGCTACTAGAGCAGAACTACTCAATCAATTCTGGGCTGCTCAAGGGCCGCTTGAATTATTTTTCCAAGACTCTAGGCGGTTGCCGCGTCACGATCATAGACAAATGTTACACTCCTATCATTCTCTATCAGCGTATATAACTTGCTTTCCATACTCCCAAATGGGGCTTCGCTCTTTATGCTTCGTTGGTTGTAAGTTACCAATGGAGAGACTGTGGACGAGGCAACTTGGGACACCCGAAAAATGTCCGAACTCGAACTTTAAATTCAATGACCTCATATTTCCGCGCCAGAGAGTAACCTTAAACGTCATAAACAGCATCATAAACAGCATCATAAACAGCGTCATTCGCCACATCAAACACCACGTCATAATGAGCTGTAGTTCTGTAGCTCCGCCTACTCCAAAGCCGCTCCGTGGAACGTAGTTTAGCTCACGAATCCTCATTGAACTGGGCCGCAACCGGCCGCCCGAACTTTAGGTCACCTAGTCTACTGGGACCACCGGTCTAAAGTATTTACCATACCACAGCCACACGATTCAGAACATACTTGACGTTTCTATATACAGGACTACTATCTCAGGCTTCTCTACTACGCTCAGCCTTGTTCCACCTCCCCCTCAATACCCTCCTCCTCGCAAGCGTCTTAATTGTACAAACTGGTACGGAATCGAATACAGAACTCTATTGCACTGTGAAATACCAACTGCTTAAATCCTCAAACTGTATCGGTACGCCTTAGAGCGCATAAAGGCGTACCGTTGGATTTATCACTCGAACTTGCGCAGCAGGGCTCCATAGGTAGCATGTGCATTCTAACAGGTTCAGGTGCTTTTAGTCCTACCTTGCTGCAGAGTTCTCAGTAGTCTGTACACCCGCACGAAAATCACAGTTGAAGCGGATTCTTGTCCAAGGAATTTCAAGAGTGGACGGCAAGCTGCGCGATATTGCTTACAGACATGCCGCTACCCGTAGGACACATTCTGAATGAATGGGATATTTTTACGGCTAGGTCTAACCTAGGGACATACACAGCCTGAAATTGTGTTAGGAATATGTTCCTATGCTACGTACAGGCGCTGCCCAGATACCCAGAAGGGAGAGCCAGTGTGTATCAACTCGTCTGCACGTATAATGGGGCGGCCCCTCCCATCTCTAAATCCACACAACCATGCTCCTCCTGATTTCCATCTCCCTCCTTATTCTCTTCCTCTCTTCATCAACTTCCGCCTCAACTCCAACAATCCCGCGCCAGCTCCCAGCAGGGGAGTTGGCGATACCAACCCCAACATGTTTTGTAAACTGCAATAACGGCGGCTGCTGCCCATTGAGCCATCCGTGGTGCTGCTCAAGTTTTCTATGGTGTGGTAAAACAATCTATTGTGAGTTTTTCTAGGGCAGGTTGGAAGAGGAAAGAAGGCTGATGAGAGAAGCGTGTATTGGCGTATGAATTAGTACATGGGGCGTGAAATGGCAGAAAAAAGGTGGTTGGTGTTTGATTCATAGAAAGCAATGGTTTAAAGAACCCATAGAATCGCAGCGTACGAATCTTAACCATTTTCGAGGCTTAGATAGAGACTCCAAATGTTGGAAATCAGAGTCACGATCTTCCGATTGCGGAGATCACATTCTAGCCAATGCATAATGTAGAGCGTGTATCGTTTTCTGATGGTCAGTTCAGACACCACCAACCAACCCTTCACATGTTATAGACCATCACGAGGCACACTGCAGACTCACAGCTACTGAAGACCGTTACGTACAACCTAGGTTACAGGCATGCATAAGTGTGTTCTTGTCCCACTGGAAGTCAGACACATGATAAGATTCTGTACAGAGATCGGGAAGATATCAATACCTCCACAGATATAAAACCCTTCATAAATCCATTGCCACGACCACACTACTACACGATCATGCTCTTCCCCATAGCTTTCCTCATTCTTTTTCAACTAGCCCTCGCGGTATCTCCGACAATCCAACGCCAGCCCCCAACACAAGTCCAGGCAGCTGCGGCGAACGACTTCTCATGCTATATCCCATGCGGAAATGGCAGATGCTGCTACAAGGAGCATCCTTGGTGTTGTAAAAATATCGAATGGTGTGGTGCGACGTATTGGGGTAAGTTATGACTAGTGGAAGGGGAGGATACTGATGAGACGTAGCGTGTAATAGCGTGTAAACTGAGTAGAGACGCAGGGAAGGAGAGAAGGAAAGGACAGGAGTTAGTAGTTGTAGTGTAAACGTCTGTGTAAGTTACAGAGTACGGCATATGTACCTATTGAAGGGTTGGCTACTTCCGACCAGACAACCCAACCAAATCTGGTTCTGCGGGAACCGACATGGTCACACCTGTCGTCGCCCACCACTCGTCGCCGTATAGGAAACAAATCTACCGCCTTACGCAAGTAGAAATTTTACTACTCTGTTCCCAATTGTCCATGCAGATGAGAACGTAGCGAAACGGATAGTCTCAGTCGTGGATGGCAGTGCGACTGTCGGACAGTGCGTGATATGAACCAAAGCGTGGAGTATGCACTCCTATGCAAAATACTTTAGCCTCATTCTCTGGTAACGAGTATCTAACACTGTTAACTGTAGCCCTGTTGAATAGGTTGGATAGGTCTAGACTTTATCCCATCAGCTCTATCGTAATCTTTAGAGTAACTTACTGAACCATGCGGCAGCGTTATTGCGACTTATATAAACCCATCAACAGCCCCTTAGCATATCCACATCCACGACCATGCTCTTCTCCATCACCCTCCTCTTAGTCTCCTCATCAATTGCCCTCGCAACAAAACCTTTGACAGTCCACCGGCAATCCCAAGCAGCGGCGCAGGCAACCACAACAAAATATTGTTTCATGCCATGCAACAACGGAGGGTGCTGCCCAGAGAGCCATCCTTGGTGTTGCTCGAATCCCGTATGGTGTGGTTCGACTATCTCCGGTGGGCCCCTCGGAATGTCTGGAAACCAAGAAGGCTTATTGGTGCAATAGCGTGTATAGGGGTTTGAAGTGAGTGGATATGCGCCAGGCGGGGGCGGGCGAGAAGATTTCGCTGTAATGGGATGTTGCATGCAATGGTTGCGGGAGTATGTTCGAGGGTTTCTGGTACTGTAAGGATTTGAGTTTTGGCTGGCGGCGAGAGGCGATCCGGATAGCTACGCCACGTTCTCTGCTTAACAATAATTCAATCCCACGTCAGTTCTTCTCAAGTTAGGGTTTGCGAAGCCATAAAGAACCAATGAAGATCGCCTACACTCCACATAGCTGCATTTCCCTTCCACCTGCACCATTGAATCATGCTTTCCGACTAACCGCTAAAGCTGGATGCGCGGATATCGGCATCGCCAGACGTACTGCATTCATCTTTGTGTCACCAATTAATTCGTTTTCGATGCCATTATGTCACACAGCCACACAAAACTCACAGATTGCTCCAACAAGTGCCGTAGAGAACCAGTAGCCTTATCATCCTCCAGGATTTGGTCGTGGTGGGAGTCCGATAACATATTTAGGAAGGTAATTCCCGATTCGGGATCATAATAATGGTCGAGTTAATGTTGTTGCTTCAAAGTTGTAGAGTAGCAATGATCGGTTATGTAAGTGTGCAGACAGTGATGTGCTACGGTAGGACGGTAGCAGACACTGTAGCTACGGATGGTTGTAGGTGTATTGGCACCGGCGGTGGATTGTGGGACATTCAAATGGTATGCCGCTAAAAACACCAACCTTGTGTCAGCGACTACGCTCTCATCCCAATGGCCCCGACGTTAACAGAGATGCAAATGGAAATGGACCGAGCAGATTCGAACTGCTGCTTTGGGGTTGCGCTTTGGGTGCAAGCGATTGCTCTACAAGTCCTTTGAAGTATTGTTCAGATTCTGATCCAGTGTCAAATATGAGTGGCGGGTGGCAGCGGGTAGTACCGGCACACTCCAAGATGTACCCGAGGTTCTCTATGTATATACCGAGTCTGTCTCCTTATCTCTTCGTTCCATATCGTAGTCTATGCATACCGTTCTCCACTTCTACATGGCAACATCTGTTGCATAAATAGATCTCATACGGGCTGACTGGGCTGGCTCTCATACGGGCTGACGGGGCTGGCTCTGATACGGGCTGACGGAGTAGCTCTGATACAAGCTGACGGAGCTCAGCCGTCTCTACATTTAGATGAGTACGTACGTGCTCGTACCGTATATATGGCCTTGTGACCCTCTTAGATAGTAGAATTAAGCTTCAAGCAATCAGTATTTCAACAACATCGTCTGAATGGGATGCTGGTGATAAATTGTGATTACAGTCGTACTCGTCGGATATTCAAGTCTCCGGACATCCCATCATAAGCGCCCTTGGCCACACGTCAAAGTTAGATGACTATTGGATAAGACATAATCTTTTCCGGGCCATCTAATCATTGACATGGGTGTCCTAGGACTTGAAAATGCATTTAATAGCAAAGCGGCGACTACCTGAGTTCCCAGGAACAGCCAGTCCGGTAATATGAGCAGTCGAGCTAATAGTCAATCACCTACACCACTGTCGGACGGCGCCTTCCACCACTACCGAATTTCCCCATAATCCAGATATATTTTCACTAAATCTAGCTAGGGAACAAATGCACATTGGTCGGAACCCCCCATAATAGAGACATATAAGGTATTCCTGCAGCAATCCATACACAAGAACCCCGCCAAATCCACCGTTCGATATAGCTTCGAAAATGTGAAAACCATGCGGTTGCGTGACATCCAGCATAGATGCAACTAAAGCTCACAAGCATCAGCCCGTAATTTGTAATCGTATTAAAACTGATATCCTCGGTATATACACCTCTGGTGGAAATGGAACATTTAACTGAGTAATTCGGAGGATCGCTCGTTGGCCCTCCTTGGCCGCAACACGCTGGAGCTGCGACCTGTCGAGCCTTCGTTTACACGCATATGCTAAGTCGATGCTATGCAAGTCTATCTTAGAAAGGTAGTCTGCCACTAGGTAAAACTGTAATGCAAACTGGGTTCATTTCAGCACAAGGTACTGATCTGGGAGCAATAATAAACCTGAAAACAGTGGCTGGAATTTGAATTTGGTGTGGATCATATTTCTGTATTCGGAATCATTGTAGTAGATCGAGGGAGAACCTCTGATCTCGAACTTTGACGTATCGAGGTTATAAGGCTTGAAGTCGAACTTTTCGGGGTTTGTATCCACAGAGTATATCTCGGGGAGGGCTTCAAACCTCCCCGTCCCATCACTTAGATCATGTTCTTTGATATACCGATATTTGCCGTCTTGTTGCCAACCTAGATATGCTGTTATATCTGTAGCAATTGCATTGGGAGTGTTTGCAGACGTTAATTGTCAATTTGGATCAATCTTAGTTGCGCCTGTTTTTGGGAGAAGCATTGGATGGGCCACCGCCAATGGTTTGTGCCACCAGAGGCTGTAGACAACAACTTTCGCCACCATATGGGCTAGCACATTCAACTCACCAAAGTAGTGGGTGCCTTCCGAGCGACACAATTGACTACCATCCACAGAGCCTGAACGCATACTAAAACCTTTCCAAGGGAATCAGCCTTACTCCGATCCGCGATATTTCTGTTTTCCAAGATGTTGGGTGTAATGAGCCCCGCTTTGGCAAAGCCCATAAATCCAGGGGAGGTGTGTGCAAGGTATTCAATATCGTCAGACAAATCGGAAACATTGAAAGCGAAACCTTCCATTACAATGAAACATGCGGAGATCATAGTAACGTCTGAACATCGTAATTGTGAGTTCTGCGGTTCCGGATCAGGTTTGGACTTCGCAACCCAGTTCCTCCTCCTGGCGAAGAAGGATGAAATTCTCTGCGGATAGGTTTGGCTTTCCCCTGAGGTCGATTCACTGGCGGGATCCGGTTTCCTCAGCTGAACGCTAAGCTCTTTTGCGTTCGTCCATTAGATATAGGCAGCATAAAGACCAATTCGGCACTTCAGCTACAGTCTCAAGGGCAAGACGGGGACCAAGAGACCTGTTCCGATAAGCGTGAAGTCGCTGGCTGCCAGGTTCTACCGACTAAAGTGCGGGCATGCACCCACTGGAGTCTACCTAAAACGGTTCGGCCACCGAGAGGACGATAAATGCTGGTGGTGTGAAGGGACAGCGGCCCAGACGCGGGAGCACCTCTTCCGCCATTGCAGCCGATGGAGAGACCAGCAGACAGCATTCTGGAAGGCGGTGGGAGAGGTGACGGGCTGGAAAGCGGGCAGATGCCGACACGTGCAGGTCTCTGAGCTGTTTTCCATGGAAGCGTGCGATCAAGCGGTGGTGAACTTCCTGGCGGCTACTGAAGTCGGGAAGTTCCTGCCCAAATGAATGGCGGTATGGAGCAGGCGCAGAGGCTGACTCAGGTGCGGGGGGCGGCGGCAGTGGGCTTATATCCGTTCTTTTCGTTTCCTTTCCTTCTTTTCTTTTCTGTTCTATCTTTTAACTTTCATTTGTCAGCGGGGATGAAGGGTAGCGGGGGGGAGCTCCGCCATCTAGCCGGCTCGCCCGGAGGCGAAGGGGGTATTAGGTCCTGTCATACTCTAGTAAGAGTGAATACAGTATGAATAAACAACAACAACAACAAAGACCAATTCGGGAGCCACAAGGGCGATCAATACCCAGTAGAACTTGTAAATCCAGGCCCTTTGAATTCCGTAGTATCTCTTCTCGGGGATGATATTAAATGTATACTGGTGTCAACACAAAGAGTGAAGGTAATGATGGCCGATAGTAAAATGTTGGCAGTGCCACGGAAGTCGGGGGCCGGACCGAAAGGGCGCTCACCATCGCTGGTCGGATGGGTAAGGGGTGCGACACGTGTATATCCCGCAGCAAGGAATAATACCACTTGCAAGGGCAGTATCGTAGCAAACTGTGGAGAATAAAGTATTGAAGGCGAGTTCAGAGTAGTATCTGTTCCACGGCCCAGCTGTCAGTATTTCTCTTGTGCCAAGCCAGTAGTGGCGAATTAAATTTAGCCGATCGTGCGGGTTTGCGACCACGCGGCTAGATAAACTGGGAACGAGAGAAGTCAGTGTTCACGTCCCCGAACATGGTGAGATTTATGTACATACCGGTTGAGCTTGGACTTCGGTAAACGCAAAGAAAATGCCGACAAACATCTCTGCTGGGGATGACAGCAATATGTATTGAAATTGCGTTCCTCAGCCGCGCCGACAAATTGCACTAAAAGCAAAAGCACATTCCTAGAAGTGTGAAACATGCAGTTAGGTAGCGACGCCATTATTGAATCCATCCAATCGTGTCAAAGTTCGTGGCAGCGATAGGCGCGACACACTGGATATTATTTAATCCGGGCCAACTAACATCCAAGAAACGTAGAAGCACAATGTACAGTACTATCAGGTTGAACCCGTGATTTTTGTTGGTCATGCAGCCTGCATTCCCAACAAGCGGCAGCATCCTATTCGCTCTGAAGGCTTGAACTGAAGATGGCTGCCTAAATTCATCCTGCACGATCAAACAAAAATACGATATATGCATCTGTTGATGAAAGCGAGAGATTTTCCGTGTGGTCGCTGCAGTCTAGCCCACACACCGTAAAATTTGAGTACTTCCGGTTTATTTATAGCGCTGTAGGTGGCAAATGCAACTCCAGTTGCAGCCTTTTATTCGCCCTGAGAATTGACAAGTTACTCGGAAACCACCCGACAGAGAAAATGGGCCAATAAGAACGATGAATCTGGCGCCCTGCCGCGCTACAAATAAATCGGATACGCCTAGATTCTGCGGTACTTCCATGCCGGTTCTGGTGTATCGGCCGATACACCTGCGATTGTCGGTGTTCATGAGGCGGTATTTTCTGACGGTATTTCCGCAGCAACCCAGAGGACAGCTTGTTATTCGCCCTGAAGAATCCCAGATGCTTTGTGCTGTATGCAGCTTGTACATCGCGCTGTATAGATGTCTTTCACCTGGAGCTGAAGCGATTAATAGATTTCGCATTTTTATAAGACATAAAATTATCGCTGACTGTATGCTGTTCGAACTACTATAAGCGTGCCTTTCTGAACAGCACTTTGGTTTCTGTTACGATTTTAAACTTGTAACACGTAGTTTAGGGTTCTGGATCATAGTGAGATCACTCGTCTACCTGAAATTTGTTTCGCTCTAGAACTCGAAGCTCAAACACCGCCCCAAATCAATATAAGGCACTCTTACTTAAGAGCAATATACAATAAAATACACATTAGATAAATGATATTTATGATCACTACAGATCTTTTGGGATACGCGCACGGTTGACATTGAGATTGCGCATACAATTAGGAGGCGTTGTAACTAGCATCAAATTTGTCCGCACTGATCGATGTATAAAGATAGATGTTTAACAATCCTTTTTGGGGGTAGGTATGAGGTCTGTCGTGAAGCTGTCTGAGACGAGAATCAGGGGATACCAGTTGCGGTACTTGCAATCCAAAGCCGGAGACGTGGCGTTCTGAGCGCTCTGATACCATCATTGGGGGAGAATTGATACTATAGAGAAGGAAGTTCTAGATCGAGATCGTGATCTACGATTAACCGGGCACGTACTTAGTAATAGGGGAATTTACGTAAAATAGGAAGTCGCCCTAACTGCTGTAACTAACGAATCTGAACAGTCTCCAAAAAAAAGTAACTGTAATTTCGGAGATTTTTGGAGGTTACCAGATGTGGAGATTTCCATCTTCGTTGGATCAGTTACATCGATTAATCCGTCAGAACGACGTTCTATCTTACCGGAATTCCTTCAAAGGTCTTCCAGGGTTAGAAATTTGACGATCGATTCCACCTTGTGTTGCCACTGGCCGTCACAGAGTCTTGAAATCGTCTGCGTATCTGATGACAGTTGTCAATCGCATCGCTTTGCAGTAAAATATGATCAATCGCATATTTGGCCTAGGCGGAGAGTCGAGATGTTAGATTGAACCTTAATTCCAAGTAAACGGCGCAAAACGAATTGAACCCACGCTAGGTTTAACTGTGACCTCTAAAACATACTTTGGATAAGAAATATTTTACGCATGAGAGCAATTACACTGCAGGTCCTTCCGATAATATTTACATTTCAACCGAGGTTGTTACGAATGTGAAGCGGACGAAGTCTATTCTAATATCTAAGGAGAAGCTCTGTCTATATATACATGAGAACATGGAACACCATGGAAGTCCATTGAAGCTCACAATTGCAAATACCAGTGGCGGTGGCGAGTGAAAACTCGTGGATGAGTCTACGACTGTGAGTCCGTACCTGTGAGTCAATTCGGTGATCTCAGTGTATCGGCGACCTCCTTTCAGGTCACATAGTAATAGAGGTCATAACTCGAGACACGGGTGACGCGGTGTGATTATAGCTTTTTTCTGGCCCCAACACCTTTTCTATGATATCGATGTGACAGTTCTAGAACCGCTTCGACCGTAAGTTCCCAACCGTAGAACTAGTGCAATACAGTGTCATTTTCATCACAAATAAGAGTAGCGGTCGGCACTCCAATCCATTTCATCTGTACCACCCAAAGCAGTACCGGGAGAAAAAGATCTACACCGAGTTACTACTGCGCACCGTAATCCGAATGTACTTGGTAGCAAACTTGCAGCGATGCACGTCATCCCAACTCTTGATCCCTGAAGTATATAACCAGATAGCTATACCATAGTAACGTTAATTTGCAAACCCATCTGGAGACTACCGGCAACCGCAGTTTTTCGCGAAAATGTGCTAGACCTCAATTGGCTGGTTGTATTGAGGCCCTGAAAGCCTGTTGCAAGGTGTAACTGATGAGATTACTTTTGTAATATCGTAACTTCGAACAAAAGGATACTGTAGTTGAACAAACACAATTGCACCTCTAATCCAAGACCGTAGAGTACTGTAATATGTTTCGACACTGCCGTCTGGAACAGAACAGAATACTGTGGCAGCGAACCGAAATTACGCCAGGCAGCACGTTATAATCTGAAGCAGTTGTTGTAATAAAGCCCAAGATGTCCTGTTCGGCATCACCGAGGAGCTTTGCATACGCTCTCTGTCGACGACTACACGACTACAGCAGCTGTCCATCATCGTCAAAAACAGGTGAGCTGTGAGTATACTATGCGTCCCGATCCTAGAGCTAAGTGCGCCAGCAGCAGTACGAGACGATGAGCCCGGCAAAGCCAAATCGGGAATTGGTTCAAAACCTTATATTGGAGCCAGAGCAATCGCTTGCGAAAACATGACCCGCGCAGACTCTCTAAGCATATAGTTTAATTAATACTTGTGTATGACATTACACCACAGGCCTTTTGGATGGATACTTATACTCCAACGAACATGATAACTGTCTTACAAACCCGTCATCCGCAATGAATAACTTCACACAGAACCGTTATGTGGATGCATAACCAAGCCTCTATACCGTTTTGCCGTAGCGAAGTTCGTTGTAATTGCTGAATGTCGCCGACCAATTCTCTGCCGCCACGGTATAACATTCATAAAACCCCTTTCCGCAGAGGATCCTCCGCCACAGTCTCTCACTCGAATCATCCTCTTTCATACTAGCGCATCAAATCTCCAATGGCTGGCGATCCCCCGCATGCCTTGCGTTTCAACCAACCCCTTATGTATCATCTCAACCAAAATCAAACAGTCGGCATTATTAAGGCTCGTTTATGCGGCACAAGTTGGTTTATTTGAGTACCGGGATTTCTAGTTTTGCGCATGAGAAGCTGAGTGTCTCGGAAAGGTAGAGTATCTTGGAAAGGCAACGCGTATTACTGTCGCCTTGTTTTAATGCAGATTAAAATTGCGGTGCGCGACCGAGTGGTATTTTGCGATATTAATGGACTTTATCGGTGAAAGGCTGTGGTTGATTTCTCATAACAGCTGTTGTACCCTGCAAGGCCTACGCTGTACGGAATCCACGGTAAATTGGAGTGAACCTGTACTGTATGACATGCTGCAATGACGCATTCCGAATTACATGCAGTAACATTTAATGGTTGGTCGAGTCGTCGGCCATAAGCGAGTGTTGCACAGCAAGAAAACCAGGCAGCCAGTCGCAAACCCAGGGCGAATTATGACATTATGCTATCGCTCGCTCAATCGCTATATCACAAATTTTTCAACGAAATACAATGAATAATAACACCAACTCCTCCGCCGTGCATGATAAAAACACCTCCAAACTATGTGCACCGACCATATCTTATCTCATCATCTTAATCCCAAGCTCTCAATAGCCGTAGTTCCATCTCACACTCTCTTTAGCCCTCGTTCAAACAACCTACTCCTCTGATGATTTACAAAGCCACCACAGCACCCAAAACACCGATAACAACCGCACCCATCGCCACCGAGCCCCTCGCCGCTGCGCCCGTCGTCGTCGTCGTCGCGCCCGCGGCAGTCGTCGCCCCGCGCGTCGTCGTACCCGTCCCAGTCGATGTCGGTGTCTGCGACTCACTAGGCACCTCACTTGCCTTCCCACTGCTAGTAGGCGACGGCGTTGTCGCAGCCTTCGTCGTCCTCCCAGTCGGCAAAGTAGACGGGACGGTAACGCCAGTTGGCAAATCCGTTCCGAGCGGAGACGGAGAAGGCGCATTCGTCATGATATCTTTAAACTGCGAATACACGCTGCTCACACCCCCAGACTCCTGCAGCACCGAGATCACGGATGATCGATATCTCGCGTTCGTAAGGCTGGGGTATTTGCTTGTTGCTGCATCGCCGAGGATAGCCGTGGACACGAATGCGGCCCCGACGCAGTATTCTTGTATACACTCCTCTGTGTCGTCGCAGCACATGAAGCCACAGCGGGCGGAGGAGTTGCAGGAGCCGAAGTTGGCGGCTGACGCGAGGCTTGCGAAGAGGAGGATGGCGAGGGGGAGGATGCTGGAGTACATTGTTGATGGGGAAGAAGAGGGAAAGGAGAGGGGATGGTATAAGAGGGAGGGAGGGTGTGAAGAGCTATTTTCAGCTGCGGCTGGGCTGCAGGTGCAGCAAAGCGTATGGTTGGTGCAACGTGGAATTGGGTGTATTACGCACGCAACACGCCAAACATAGTAGCCAAACGGTGGGGTTCCAGTTGCACATATGGATTTTCCAGAGGTTGCCTATGTATAAATAAAACCGCCTTGCGATCCTATCGCGTCGACTTCTGCATTCCTCCCTCCTCATCAGCCTCGAAGGGAGATGTTGTCAACGTGACCATATTTCTAGGGGTATGTTGAGCCTGGTCGTATCCTTGTACAGGGATAGCGAGATTGTCCAATCAATGCAAGACAGTATACATCCTCTGGACGTCATCGAGGCTCGCCTAAACTTAAAAACTTGAAACGCAATGTACCAGTGGCGCCCGGTATACAAAGCCCCGTAGAATGCAGAGGTACAGGCCTACGCCGCCCATTCGCTTTGTGGGAAGTGAGTGTCTCGGCGAAGCCACTTTCGTGCGAGAAAAAACGACTAGTAGGCATCAGCGACGCGCCGAGAAAGCTCGTGTGACCTACGCGCCACGGGAAATGAGGCGAATTTGAAGGATGTGATTCTGTTACGTGAAGTATAAACGAAAGCTGTTATTATTTATTAAGTAGATATGATATATGTAAGGTGTGCTGAAACGCGCTATAAAACACTCTGCTGCGGGGTTACGGGGATTTGATTGAGCTAGGGCCTAAAGAGGAGGTCTGTGGCGGAGATCGATAGCCTTGTGGTGTAAGCTACTATGGAATGAGATAATGTGAGTGCCGGGATCTGACGACCGCGACAGAGTTAGCGACTCGAGTATACGAACGTCTGAAATACTATGACTTGCAGGGGCCTTACTTTTTTGTACTATGATATACTGGGGTCCAACTTCAGCACCTGCGCCTTCCTCACTGTTGGTGAATAGCGAGGCTGTGAGAAGAGGCCTCAGATCTGCGCTTTAGGTGATATACATTAGGGAAGTGGCAGCTTAGGAGATAATCTTGATCGCAGCTCTTCTCACTTTCACTTCCTCTCGCTTTTTCCCTTGTGAATTTGCGTTTTTGGTCTAGGTCGTTGGAACAGACCACTTTTGTAGATGGTTGTTGCGAACAGACATTATTGTGTTGGAGAAGATCCGAGTGTTGAAACCCCAACTGATGTCATAGTATAAAAAGGACGGCCTCTGTAAGTTGTGGTATTTCAGACTTTTGCTCCTTCACAATAGTTAGCATAGGCGAATAATCGGAGTTGAAGAGCTAGTTTCTACTGTTTCAAGAGATAAGCTGTCCCCCAGCAAAGCGATGCTCAAAGCTCCGAGTTAAATTCCTTTATAACCTCGGTTGGAATGTGAATAATATATCGCACGTATTTCTTAACTAAAGTATATATGAGAGGTTACAGTTCGAATCTGTGCAGGTACATATCTTTTGGGTGTCTATAGGCCAAGATTAGACTTTCTTGACGTAAGGTTTGGGCCATCCCCTATTCAATGTTGCGCAACTCCACAGCCGTAGAAGACGGCTTGTTGGAGGTGGTTTTTGTAGGAATCCCTAAAGGTCAGAGGTGATACTCACCAGAATAGTTTCTCAAGATTGAACTAGTTCTTGGATTCGGAACCTCAATCTCCCGGTAGAGTGGCTTCTCCCCTGGATGGTACTCTAATTTGACATAACTTCCGGTGGAAATCGTTGGCGTTTGGATTAGATCGTAAGTATAATTGTTTTCTCGATGTCCGTATGACTTTGAACTCTATCAAATCTGCCCGCAACGTCGAGTACATCTTCACTGCGCAGTCCCACCAGTGCAAAATTTGATCGGATTATACGAGCCCCAGTCAGTTCACATCTGCGCTGGGTCATCTAGAAATAAGGCTGGTTGGTTTCATTCGGAGCATATCAGTAGGGGGTGACCGTACAGGTTTTGGATAGTAACGAGGATTGGAAATCTCTCCTCTTGGTAGAATTTACAGTTAAAATGGGTGTATTATGATGGCCTTCGGTGCTGGTGAATGTTGCTCGCAGTTCTTCAAACACTCCAAGCCAAGACGCTCGGCTCAGGTGTATCTCAGGTCTTTTCGTGTTCTTGTATTGGGTACCGCCTTCGGAACCGGGAAACCAGTGAGTTGTCCATCTCTTCTAAATTAGCGTTTATCTGTGTACGAGTTCGTACGGTCTAGTTTAACCGAATGAAGTTAGTATTGATGTATCACCACGGTCGATATGTAAATGATATCCCAAGGACCCGTAGTGGAATAGTTTGCATGCTTAATTATATCTTATCTTAAATTTATTCTTTGAGGTCGTAGTTTGAATCTGCGTGGGTCCCATATGTTTTCACTCACGTTGCTGTATACTTTGATGAGTTACCTAGCTTTACATTTGTCAGAGCCACAAAGTTCAGCCGTTACTGGTAGTCCTAGGGTGACGTTCCCTACGATGAGTTTGATTTGAAACGTTTCGGTGCAAGTAGGTTCGCGGATTGATGATTGGTTCGTGACGCGGGATGAGAACTTATCCTGGGAGTGTTGCGGTAATTTTCTCTTGGACGACGTTTGTAATTCGGGGTATGGTCCAAGCATTACGCCTAGATTGGAGTATGGAGAAGTTGACTTGAAATGTCGGGGCGGGGTTGTCGGGTTCCGTCTGTTATGGTTAGGCGTTGTGGGACTTCCGAGAGGTGTTCAACAAAATCTAATCAGATTTGATATTTTGGGACCAAGCATGCGGCTCTGCCCTGCGCTAACTTCTCGCTTCTTTCTGATGTGTAGAACCCCTCAACAACAGATCTCCACGCACTTCACCGATTTTCTCGTTCCGTTCTTACGATACTTTTCGTTCCTCCCTTTTACCTCTCTATTTCTCTTTTCCCGACCCTTCACGAGCTCTCGCAAGCTTTGCCTCATTCTCTCAGGTTCAGGTTGCGTTCATTCTATGAGTTCCCAGCCCTGTCCGCGCGCGAAAAGAAAAGAAAAAGAGAAGGAGAGAGAAGAAAGGAAGGAAAGACCGCCGTCCCCCGCACCTGAGTCCGCCCCTGCGCCCTCACCCGGATTAGCCTCTGCGCGCGCTCCATACCGTCATTCATTTGGGCGGGAACATCCCGACGTCAGTAGCCGCCAGGAAATTCACCACCGCTTGGTCGCACTCTTCCATGGAAAACAGCTCAGAGATCTGCATATGTCGGCATCTGCCCGCTTTCCAGCCCGTCACCTTTCCCACCGCTTCCCAGAGCGCTTTTTGCTGGAAACTCTCCACCGGCTGCAGTGGCGGAAGAGGTGCTCCCGCATCTGGGCCGCTGTCCCTTTACACCACCAGCATTTGTCGTCCTCTCAGTGGCCGAACCGTTTTAGGTAGACTCCAGTTGGTGCATGCCCGCACTTTAGTCGGTAGAACCTGGCAGCCAGCGACTTCACGCTCGTCATCGGGATGGGTCTCTTGGTCCCCGTCTTGCCCTTGAGTCTGTAGCTGAAGTGCTTGCTGCACTTCTCGGCCTCCCACTTTGCCTTGGCTGCTGACCTTCCCTCGGAGATTCGTCTAGCTCTATTCGAGGCCGAGGTGTATGGCTGCTCTATCGCCGTCACCTCATCAGTCTGCAGATACGGCTTCTCGCGTTGAATGGTGTCTACAGCAAATTATTGGAAGAAGATGATGGTAGTTACAGTCACCTATAATAAAGAATGCTCCCTATTCAGCTTCGATCTACCATCTACGACAGCTGCAAAGCTATCTGTCACGACCCTAAAGAACCGGAGCCTTACTGCACATTACTATTCGTTGAACGTGGGACCGCATCGATCCAAGCAATATGATACAGGTTTAATAATATAGGAGAGTGAAGGATGGATGAAAGGTTCGTTAAGTTCTTTGCATTTCTTGTTTAGTACTAACTTTCCTTGTCTTTAAAGTGCTACAGCTCCCCCAATCCAGATGAGACGGCTAGAAATATAGAAACGTTGCAATTGCTGGAGTCCGGGGAGGATGTACGTTACATCACTTCTCCAACAAAGCAATGATTCCACCAGTCCAGCATTGGACCAATCCAGACCGGGTCCATCCAAGTCCAGTCCAATCCAGTCCGAGTAATTTTTGGACCGGGATCGGACCAATCCCCACTTTTTCTGGACCTGGACTGAACTGGCCTGGACTGATTTGGACCAGTCCAGCACAGTGTCCAGGTTTAGGGTATTTTTTCACTGTATTGGTCTTTTAATGGGGGAAATATATCTCGATGGCACCAAATATACAGTCAGAACTGTCATAATTTCACCCAGAGTGGGTATCCAGAGGTGTGCGGTGATAAATGTGAGGATGAATCATGTTTTCAGTGTTACTTGACTAAGAAACAATGTCGAAATTGCAAGCGTGTGCGGACTGGTCCAGACCAAGCCCGTCCAGTCCCAGACTGCCAGTCTTGGGCTCGGTCCAGTCCGACCCAACGGTTGGACCGGACCGTACTGAGCCCTACCCCCGACCGGGTCCGTCCGGACTGGTGGAATCACTGCAACAAAGCACTGAGAGATGAGAGGAAGGCTTCAAATTTGGGAAATTTGAGAACTGCCTTGACCAACCTAGCACTGAAAACCTGTGCGTACTTACCACTTTAATTGTTGAATCAGGATAGTTACTTGATGGAGATGATAAAGTGGATTACAAAGATGAAAATATCTGTTGCAACACAATCATGGCGACCCCACGGCGGATTTTATATGGGCGTACGATCCAGTGCCTAGCTGTGAGTGCAAATGACCGCAGATACTCCGTTAAGGAGTGTTTATCTGTCCTCCTTCGGGGTGGATACAACTCACATAAATATTCCGCATCGTCCGCAAGGGATTCCCACACGTCAATACAAGCTTCTCAAGTAACATGTGTTCAAGTCTGGTTAAAGTTGAAGTGATGCAGCAAGATTTGAGTTTAAGGTAGTAGCGTCTGGCGATGAAGTCTATCCAACTACGGCATGCTGCGTTGACGCGGTGGTCCATGGCGAATTCCAAAACTTTTGCCACTTTCCTTCAGCTGAAGTTCTAAATGGTAATTGTGATGAAGAGCATAACAATAGGGGATAACTATGAAGGATACAGTTAAGTGGATGGCGTTGATGCCGGCAGCGGTGGCGATAAACACTACAAAGGAGTACTTGCTACAGGCGGTGATACCAGTGCCTTGATCCGGGATAACGCTGTTGTACCCCCTCTAGTTTTCCTCCTGGTCAGTCCAGGAATATATGACGGCTAGCGGGCAAGTTTATGCCAAGAGCAGCATTGGAAATCACATCTAGCCAGTCTGTTGATCTACCACTATCGATCCGGATTCTGGCCGTGGCTAAAGGAGAACTCTCCCCGCCTATATGTCTCAAAGAACTGCCAGATATCTTCAGATGACCGCAAATATATACAGACATCCAAACATATCTTCGTCAAGACAGATCCCAGTCATCTACAGATATCCAGGCTATTTACCGCCTGATATTCTCAGTTTATGCCAAGGGCAGATTTTCCGTAACTAGCCCGGCCAAATCGGACTGGACTGCGGATCTGTAGATTGCCTAGCGGTCGGTCTGACCGGTTGGGAACACTGAGCCGCTCCGGGGATAGTGCTCCTATCGGGCCTAGCCGTTTGACAAGCTCGCCTGGGCCTAGCTTTTTCCCTAAAAGCTTGCATATCTGAATCATCAAATGATCAATGGTTTTAAGCTGTGGGTGGACTATTTGCGGTGGAGGATGTGCTATTTTAATAGTGGTATACTGTTGAGAGTGAGCATAAGTGATCACGGCCCACGGGCGCTAGCAAGCGTCCAAAATGCTCGAAAGGCTCGAAAGGCTCGAGAGCTCGAAGCCCATATCCGGAAACATAACAACAGGGCTAGAAGCCGAGACAACTTTTTCAGAATTTCTCCAGAAACCTGCGCTAAAAACGGCTAGCTGGGCCACTGGAATCGATCCACCAGTACATGCAAGGGATAGACTGCCCAGGGTTTTTCCTAGTGTCGCACCCGATGCATGATATTGATACTCTAAAAGCCTAGCCGGCCAAGCCGTGTGGGAGCACTGCCTCAGGATGTATTGCAGAATAATTGAACGATTCAGTTTCATTGTGTCAGAGGAGCACATTAAATAAAATTGTAAGATGTTTTGCAACTTGATTAATATCATTGCCCTCGATAATGCACTACATTTCCCGTGTTAGTAGGTTCGGGAGGACATCCTAGCATAAATGTATCGGAGAAGATGTTGAAATCTACGTAATAGTAATGAAACCATGAAGGGACTGTACGGAGAAGAGGAATACGAGTTGTACGGCAGTACGAACGACGACGATTCTGACGAAATGCCAAGCGAATCTAAAACCGAAGTTGTCAATAAGCAGAAAAAAGGGTCAGCGGTAATACAGCCCCACCAAGTGCCCCAGAAACGACTTCGTTTAATCTAACTTTTGCGCTGACCCATATTCTAAGACTGGAATGTAGCAAGGGATGAGCCCTAGTAGAGTTGCCTGCAATAGCAAGATATGGTAGACTTTAAATAATGAAATTGTGGCTTAGGGGGTTTTGACTGACTGCTGAAGAGTTTGGGTCTCAGCTCCTCACACAGATCTTTGATTTCCATGGCCTAGGACGTGGAATTGATGCAATGATTAGGACATCGCCAACTGCAGTTGATTGATCCTGTTGTATTTCCGGTGGTGGCGAAGGTGGCAAAATTAAAGGCCGCGCAAAAGTTGGCACTCTTTTGTACTATATCTCGAGCCTTTCTCCTTCTCTCTTCTCTGTACAATAGTCTATACACACAGTTCTCCTTAAATTTCGTATCAGATCCATTTGAGCATCGGTTCCAGTCAATCGTAGGGATCCATTCGGCCAATGGTTGGTATAGGTGAAAGCCATCGAAAGCTGTATCAGAATAACCTAGAAGACTACAGAAATTCGTCGGACTATACTGCATGGGATATATAAAACGTATTGGGGCCGATAGGTTACAAGTTTGCTTGTTTCGTCATTTTTCCGCCTTAGAATATTGTTTGGAATACCGAAATAACATACGCTTAATTACATCTTAGGTTGTCATTGTCTGCGTTCATTTGTAGGCCGGAGTTGAGGAGATAGATGATTTGTTGAGCCTAGTTCGGCATTGGATTGCAGCAGTGAAATCTGAACTCCTAGAATTATGGCGGCCAGTTTGGGTCGACGAGTAGGAATGTGGTCTTGATGTCTGATGACAGGTAACACCTAATAAACCAAAAACAGAATGACCATGGTTATCCACCGCTGGCAGAAGCTAATTATATCTCTCCGTGGCACCAAGAAAGATACAGCGTTGGTGGCTATCCATATGACCGAGAGACTGCGTCGTTATGGTGGTGGTGGTTGAGCTGGTAGTGATGTTGGTTGAGCTGGTGGTGGTGCTGGTGGAAGTTGTATCGGTTGGGGCACATCATTAGTTTCAACGTTTTTCTCAACAAGCCCCCATGACGTAATCGCATCGTCTTCTATTAATGAAAGGGCCTATATATGGTTGTTGTTGTTTATTCATACTATATTCACTCTTACTGGAGTATGACGGGACCAAATAACCCTCTGCCTCCGGGCGAGCCAGCTAGATGGTGGAGCTCCCCCTCCAGTACCCTTCATCCACACTGACAAACGAAAGTTAAGAGAAGAAACAGAAAAGAAAAGAAAAGAAAAGAACGGATAGACGCCCACTGCCGCCGCCCCCTTCGCCTGAGTCTGCCCCTGTGCCTGCTCCATACCGCCATTCAATTGGGCGAGATCTTCCTAACTTCAGTAGCCACCTGGAAATCCACACCCGCTTAATCGTACAGTTCCATGGCAAGCTGTAACACCGGGAGATCCACCCTAAGTGCTAATCAATAAATGCCCCTAATAACTTCTGGACTTATAAAGAGAACAATGATAAAGCTTCACTCAGGATGCACATAAGGATTACCACCAGGGAGTAACAATGTAACTGTTCCGTTCTCTGCTTCCGACAGATAGTATTGACTACAGAGTATCGTCTTACACTATCAGTATACTGATGTACATGACTCAAGAGTATCCTACTCAGGAGATCCTCTGAACTAACACAGTATTGTGCCAGCCTTCTGTCTACCTTGGGACTCATGAGTATTGTCCCACTGACCGGCACATATAACCCAGGACTGACTGGCCTCGAGTGCAACGACTCCAAGTATTGACTTGTCTAATACGAAACAGCAAAGAAGTTTCCCCTCAGCAGAAGCAGTTGTGCCGACTCAAGAGTATCCTAGCAGAAGTATCCTCTGGACTACCACCCTATCGGGTTTGCCTTGGATTTCCTTCAGACTCTAAACCATTATCTTGCTATCTTCCCAGTCAATGACTTGCTTTGACGAAGGTATTAAGAATAACCAACTGTAAAGAGTGATAGGTTTTATCTGTGATATAGAACTGAAGAATAAACGTACAACTCTGGACTTCAATAGAGTAGTATCCTCGCTGACTTCGATACAGAACTAATTGATATTACAGAGGAATAAAGTGAAGGTTTAACCTCCAGCTCAAAAAGGTCAATAGGTATTTGTAGATAAATCTTGATATAGATTGTATATTCGATAGTAGGTTCTTGATGTCATTCCTCCATGTCAGTAGTGCTGATACATATCAGATGATCCAAACCCTTAACAATGCTAACTCTACCAAAGCCTATTTTGGAGTTTTCATACATAACTGCCTCCATATTCTTCCCTGCTACGATTGATCGTCCAGATCTAAGTCCCAAAAGTATTAACTACGTCATCAAAGTAATGCACTTGTATTGCGACACGATTTCTATTGGCAATACCTTGTATAGATACGAGCTTATTTGAAGCTGATTGTCAACAACCAGGTCCATGTCATCATGAGCCCGTGAGAGTACCTTCTCATATACCCACAAGGTATGTAATGGTTTAACAATCGCGGCAAACTACAGATCCCTCAATTTGACTACGCTTTATTGGAGCGAAATATACAGTAATTTGCCACTCAGCTGTTTTGCCATACATTGAATGGAGAGTATCCTGTGCCACTCAGCACATATGAATCACATGTCCTATTTAGCCCAACCAAGACGGTGTGGTTGAAATAAGGGTGGATTTGTATAAGTCCATTTGGTTGACAGCACTCCGATATATCAATTGTTGCTTATTGACTTATCTCCAACAGCAACATGTAATTACTTCACTGGGAGTGTCTGAGAGTTATTGGACCAGAATCCCAGGGTGGTTAAATGACAGAGTTGACTGGACCGACAACAGTAGCCTTGAGGTGCACCTGGGACCACCTGGGAGTGCCGATGGCAAGCCTGGATACACCAGCAACAAGCTTGGGAGCACCTCGAATCACTGCAGAGCAGTGTGGGAGAAACAACATCGTCTTTGGGAACGCTGCGGGTGCACCTGGAAATCATAGCTACTACTTATCGTTTAATGATTTTTAAAACTCATGTATTCAATTTGTATTCTCATCTATGTATCTATGTATCTATATAGCTACCCTTCTACAGATCGGAAATATGGACTGGCTGCAGGCGGTACTTGAGAGCAATTCGAGGTGCACCAGAAGATGACGATCGAGTGTACTCAGAGATACACTTGGAGGCGGTTATTGTGTGAACTTAGAGATGCACTTGGAGGCCGTGATTAAGCGAGTTTGGAGATGCACTGGGAGGCCGTGATCGAGTGAACTCAGAGATGCACTTAGTAGTAGTGTTAGCAAAGCGTGCAAATTGCCGGGTCAGTTCCGGGTCCAGTTCCACCGGAACCCGGACCGTGTCAACGGGTCTTACCACACGAACAACCCGGACCGTTGGAAATGGGGCAGTTTTACCACCAAAAACCTGTCATTTCAAATTCACCATTTTGGCTCCAATTAAGTATTTGAGTTCTGAACGTATCACAACATGATCAGTATGCAGATTGTGCGGTTTTAGTCACCCTTTCGCCTCCCGCTTCCATATTTGCAATCTGACAAGTATTCGTTGAGTCACGATCATAAACCCGCCAATTTCGCTTAGGATCAGTCATTATTTCACAACCACTCAACAAATATCTGTCGGATTGCAAATTAAAATACAGGAGGTGAAGAAGGGGCAAAAGCTGAACAATTTACGTATTGAATATGTCATGATACGATCAAAACTCAAATATTTAATTGGAGACAAAGGGGTAGGAACTGTGTATCTGGAACTGCGGTCCCGTTGCAACCCTGCCAAATACCCGCAGTTAAATGTCTGGTCTGGGTGACAAACCCGCCAAGACAAAGCCGGTTGGGTTTTCGGCCGGGTCTTGAACCGCACTGAAAGGAACTGCCCATCAAAACCCGAACCGCTGGGGTATTACCCGGACCCGTTGCGAACACTACTTGGAGGCTGTAATCGAACAAGTTTGGAGATGCACTTGGAGGCCGAGATCGTGACATTCAAAGATGCACTTGGAGGCCATGATCGAGCGAGTTTGGAGCTGGACTTGGAGGCCGTGATTGAGCAAGTTTGGAAATGCACTTGAAGGCCGTAATTGGACAAGTTTGGAGATGCACATGGAGGCCATGATCGAGCGAGTTTGGAGATGCACTTGGAGGCCGTAATTGAATGAGTTTGGAGATGCACTTGGAGGCTTCGATCGAGAGAGTTTGCAGATACATTTGGAGGCCGAGATTGTGTAACCCAGAGATGCACTTGGAGGCCGTGCTCGAGCGAGTTTGTTGATGCATTTGAAGGCCGCAATCGTGTAACTCAGGGATGCACTTGGAGGCCGTGATTGAGCGAGTTTGGAGATGCACTTGGTGGCCTTGATTGACCAAGATTGGAGTACTTGGAGGTGTTGGATAGGAGGCTCGCCGGGTGCTGACAATCAATCCATCAGTTAGATAACTCACAACTGTGGGAATGTAATAATGTGACTTGACCATTGAGCACTCATGGAGAGCTGGCTGGTGGCAGTCGATCTTGTAGAGAGGCACGCCGGAAGCTGAAGTTACATTCAGGGGTCAACTCGTAATCTTGTGAAAGAAGGGAAGACAGACAATCTTGGGTGTATGCTGTACTTGGTGTATGCTGTACTCAGTGTTAACTCATTATCATGGCATGGAGGGATGGAGAGGGATGGATTAAATTTCTGTTCAGTGATGATGGTAGAGAAAGAGAGATGGGGATGAAGATGGGAACAAATATGAACGATATGAGCAGATATGAAAAGTCAGGGGTACAACTTGCCTGATTGGGTTGAGCAGACCTCATATCATGGTTTTTACATGCCAGATCAGGAGTGGTACCTGCCGTATCAGGAATGGTAAATTGACTCGTACACAACATTCTCTTAAGTCCCAGTTTCTCATGATGATTTCCCCCCATCTCCTCACATCTCTCTCTTTCTCTACCATCATCTAAGAACAAGATGTTAAGTCATACCTATCTATCTCTCCATGCAATGATCATGAGTTAACACCAAGTGCAGCATACACTGAGTACAGCATACACTGAGTACAGCATACACCGAGTACAGCATACACTGAGTACAGCATACACCAAGTACATCATATACCGAGTACAGGATACACCGAGTACAGCATCATCCCAGCATCGACCGTCTCCCTCTCCCAGCCAGTCTCTTATCTCTTGGCGGACCTTATTGTACTCAACTCTCTACATTCCCAAGATTACGAGTTAACCAATGCATAGAGTCACAGCTGCCATAGCACCTCCCTCCTGATCTACCGCCTCCAGATCGACCACCTCAAAGTACTCCTGCAATCTCGATTGATCATGGCCTCCAAGTGTATCTCCCACCTCACTCAATCACGGCCTACAAGTGCATCTCGAAACTCGCTCAATCATGGCCTCCAAGTGCATCTTGGACTTACACGATCTCGGCCTCCAAGTGCAACTCCGAACTCGCTCGATTACGGCCTCCAAGTGCATCTCTGAGTTACTCAAGTACGGCCTCCAAATGCATCTCCAATCACGCTCAATCACACCCTCCATGTGCATCTACAAACTTGCTCGATCACGGCCTCGAACTGCAGCACTGAGTTACTCAATCTCGGCCTGCAAATGCATCTCCACACCCACTTGATCACGGCCTCCAAGTCCATCACCGTGTTCAACTCGATCTCGGCCTCCAAGTGCATCTCCAAACTCACTCGATCGCGGCCTCCAAGAACATCTCCCAGTTCACACGATCATAGCCTCCAAGTGCATCTCTAAGTTCTCTCAATCAGGGTCTCCAGGTACTCCTGCAATTACGCTCCAGTACTGTCTGCAGCCAGATTGGCCGTATGTATATATATAGAGAGACTTAGATAGATAATACATGCCATATTATGATGTAGCGAATCTTGTGAATGTAACAAAGACGAATCTGATACATGACATGCCTTGTGGTTATGGAACCCTAAGAACCACTACTGTGAGAATAGGGTAATGAGTCTCCTGCAGAGCTACACAGAGGTCTCAAGCTGCTCTCGACGTCTGCTGTGCAGAAGTCCCAGCTGCTACAAAGTTTGACTATCCTATAAGTCAAATCTTGTAGTATCCTGAATGCACCTCCATAACTGCAGGTGCTATCAGGAGCACCTGAGAATGCACTTGCAGAGTCTGAGAGCACTTTGCTTAGCTCCAGGGGGGCCTGGGAGCATCTGGAATTACTTGGGAGTACCGGTGAGGTCTACTGGAGTGTCTGGGAGGTTTGCGTGTGACTTCCAGACCAATTAACATTTTGCTGATGTCCTATATGACTCTGCATATCTGCAAATGCCATGGTGGTTTGATGTTGACGACATCTCATCTCATCAGTAATGAACAATCGGAGCATGAGAGAATAGTTGTTTCTTCAGCGACCAGGAATAAGGTTTCCTACTGATAATGAATAACTATTAACAAATGAGATCCTACAACCAATGCTGATCCAAAGATAATACACATTGTACTTGCATATGGCCTGATCGCATTCGTTGATCTATTGATACAAAGGTCGGATAATGGAGATGTGACCAATTGGTGAACTCATCTGCAAGGTAGATCTGATCTGTAAATCTGGATGATAATTTATGATTCCGGATTGAGTATGTTTATCAGGATTATCAAGTGATTCAGTACAATCCCAGGAATGGACCTGTGACACCAATGGCATACAACTGCAGCTTAGTGACCTGCTTGTGTCGGCATCTGCCTGCTTTCCAGTCCATCACCCTTGTCACTACCTTCCGCAGTGCTGTCAGCTGGTCTCCACTAGCTGCAATGGCAGGAGAGGTATTCTCAACTCTGGGCTGCTGTCTCTTCATACCACCACATGTGTATATGGTGACAAGTGGTTAACAGATGGTTGCAGAGCACAGCAGAATATTTGTTTTTTTGTTTGTTTGTAATGATATTGTGTTCACTCCAAAGGGGTGCCAAGCCAGGTTACCCAAGCCTGCCAGCCACTAAGTGGTCATGGCATAATTAATTACATTTCCCAACAATTTCCTTGGTCTCTAGTGGGTAGAGGGTATCTGGCCATTATTCCACCAATTTTCCTTGTGGGTAAAGTTGTTCCTTCTACATCCTGTTACTCCATTGAGGGCACTCAGGCCACTAACTCACCAACCCCACCCCCAATAAACACACAATACACTAAAAGCCAACTAAAACAAAGAAGTACTATAGAAGCATTTTTGGCCTACAGGATCATCAAACCATGCTGAGTGCAATGTAATCCACAATAACATCCCTTCGATTTACCCAATTCGTATGCTCTGCCCTGATATCCCTGACTGAGATGGGATGTTATTTATTGTCCACAATTTGTTTCACATATTCCAAACTTGCCATAATCATCTTAATATTTTGTATCAACTTATCATCTTTGTGGCCACAGAATATACTGTTTTTTATTTTCTGGTGTTTCTATCTGCTTTGTATTGTAATGCTGTTCCCTTTGTCTAAGTTATCATTGACCCCTATCCTTACTGTACATCCTCCCCATGATTGTATCTCTGCATTTAGTTTCATGATCAGGTACTCCTACAGAGCTTTCTCCACTCTTTTGCTTGACGGGATGACATTTACTCCTTTGGCATATATCCATTTCCACTTCTTCCCTGGTATCCTTCACGATCAGAACTATTGGTTAACAGCATAATTGAAAAAGTGTATTCAGTGTAGTGGTGGGGATGTAAATCTTAATATTCTGCTTCATTTTTCAGACTTTATAACTGATTAATTATTGTTCATAGATGTTATGTTATCCTGGTTCTGTTTCTTTGCCACATTTTTCTTTAAAATCTCTCAGGTCATGGTGTTCTAACTTACTTCCATGTTACCAATAGTAACATCAGCCAAATCATAGTTTTTTTCAGTTTTATAAGTATCACTGGTAGCTGGGTTTCTGGGATTCCCTCTAACTTTACCCAACTTCTTATTTTTCTGCACAAAGCTAACCACACTTGTTTTGAACTCTCAAACCTCACACACCAGGTTTTTGATTTTCAAGTAAATTATTGTGCAAGGTCCATTTATTGCTTTTGTGGCAGTTAAGATCATATTCACAGAAGCATCTTGAGGTAAATTGTTGTATCAATCTCTTCAATCAAGATCTCCTAAGTCTCCATTTGCTGTCTTTTTGGACTGAAGTTTACTGCTGGAAGTTATGAACAACCTCCCAAATTTGTTATCTTGCCAACTGGCTTGACACTTTTCCCCTTGTTCTTTTGTTGTGACTTCCCTGATCCCGGCAAGGCACCAGGGAGGAGCATGGTAGAGGCAACTGTAGAACCTTTGCAATTGTCGGATTTGTGGGGGGGGGAATCATAATCCAAAATTTCATCTGAATCACTTTCCCACTCTTCAGAATACCCATTCAATGACATAAGAGCATTACAGGGGTTCTATTTTGGTGTAAAGGGACCCACATGAGGTGTCGGGGTCGTCAAATTGCCGCCGACTCTAGGCATCGTGACGCCTGAGACAAATTACGGGGCGGCCTATGGTTGGCCAACGACTCACGGCTTGGCAAAATCTAGCGGTGAGGTGGTGTGTCGAGGTGTCGGTTTAGCACAGCGGAATGTTCGCGAGTTCGAATCTCACTGGGGTCTCACTTTTTGGGCATCTTTTTATTTCAGCAGACATTACATATCAAGTACTAAGTACCTATCTGCATCTACATACCACTCGCTTGCTATATAGTCGAGCTATTACCTTGCGACACTGGTTATGTGATCTAACGAATTGTTGTACGGCTGATGTCGTTTACACCAAGATCCGGCGATTCTTCCTAGGTACTGTTTGTTTGTGGAAAGCAAATCTCAAGAACTACTCCTAGCTGTATTCTCACTAATAACTTAAGTCCGCACTTTTTATAGCTCCCATATCATCGCCAAAGCCGGCTTCATCATAGTGATTGGTTGCGGAGTTTCCGTTCTCCGTGAGATAGACGCTATATCGCCTATTCAACAACGCCATTTTTGGTATTTAATGTTGTATACGTTTATATGAGCAAGCAAAGACAGACGAAAACCAAAACGTATCCTATTATGCAACATAGTGTTGAGAGACAACAGCAAACCGTTGGTAGGTACGATGATTCATGATATCGATCATATCGTCGTACACGAGCTAGTTGCATCGTTCTTTTACCTCAGTTAGTTATGTATTGAGTCGATACTAACAGCAGATTCCGGGGCTCAAGAAAGGTGGGTTACTCAGAGCATATTTCAACTTCTCTGTAGAAGCCATCAGAAATCGTTGGAACGAAGTCATCAACCCAACCTTGACATCATTGTACTCGTACTCTTTTCTTTCATACCTGAGATTTCACCATTATCGAAGAGAGTCTCATTATGTAAAAATATGACCTGATTGAAGCGAGACCGTCCGTTGAAATCTGATGGAGAACTGATAGACCGTTGTGCCTAACCACAACTTCGATGTGTGATGATAAGGATTACAAATTACCACAGCCGATCAAAAAACAGAAACGCATTTCACGGACAATATTCCAATCTTTTCAAAATCAAGTACCTCGCCAGTGATCATGTCTACAGCCGGGCCTTCCTATCTTCTTCCGTCTCCAAGATCCAAACTAGAGCTTTTAGCTCCGGATAGGGTGTGGGCCGTGTAGCGACTATACAGCGGTAATGCGGACTGTTCCATACAGCTAAACTATCAATCAAAACGGAGGCGGTGATGCTAAATTAGGTACGATATTCAATTAAATACAACCAATAAAAAAAAGGATTCCTCAGAAATACACAAAGCAGAAAGCTATCGATATAACACCCGCAGGTTCTATTTCTCCAATTTTTGCATAATTAGTTGCAGGGTAATATCATCATGATAGTATAATGGAAAACCTTATTATTAATAGCTATAATGAAGCAGGCGAGAGAAGTCTTGAAGGCATTTATGAAAATCCTTAAAGTTCTGCGAAGGTGATCAAATGGGAACCAAAGAACGCAAGCAACGAAGAAGTTGAATATCAATGATAAGGAGACAATTTGCATGGATACGGCAAGTGCTTTATATGCACTATCGATTCTCGTGGTTAGATTGCTTAGTTGTTTAACGGAGTTGAACAGTCCGCATTACCGCGTCAGAGTCGCCACATCATTTCCGAAGAAGTACCGAATCCCACCATGCACATTAAAATTTGAAATTTAAATATATCGCTGTTAGAATGGGCTGTTTCTAGTGGGTGTTATCTGACTTCAACCGGGTCGTGGAACCGGACATAAAATGTCGCCTACTTTCGTAGGGTGACAGGGTTCTTCTGGCACGATTCGACATTATTCAAATATCCCGCACAAATATATCCACTAACATCACCAAAAGTACTATTGAGACACATATCAAGTGAAGATGCCGTGGTACTCCTAGCTCTCGATATCCCCATCGAAAATTTTCCCCAAATTTTTCATCTGGGAGGAAGTGCCGAGGTAGGAGCTTACGTGGCAGAAAGCTCCGGAACCAGGTCAAATAGCCGTCGTACAATGCTAACGCACTGTCCGGAAAGAATCCGTAAAAGGAAGGTCGGGAGTTCCATGGTCGTGTTAAAACATCGACTGCCTCGGCAGGTTAGTTAGTGATGTAAAGATGCATATAACGGCAGTGCGACTGTACGAGTATTTTGAAAACGGCGCAGGATATCGACCGTAATTTTATGCTTCTAAAAAACGGCATTAGGAATACTCCAGAGGTTGAGCCAAGAGTATGGTGCGAACTTTCTTAGATCTAGTCTATCACATAAGGAGCGGTTTTAAAATCCAATATGCCATTGTATAAGCATAAAAAACAGACTGGTATAATTGATATCCTAAGGAACTGGTTACTCTTCCGCATGTTGAGACCAGTGTTCGATAACTGTAGGTAGCGATCAGAAACATGTAGTTTTAGCTGATTCATGTGCGAGACTATGCAAACTCGTTGCAATACATCCTGTGTGGACTGCTAATTCTACCTTATTCTTTGATAGATCTAAACCGCGAAGCAACAGTGTTTGTTTGATCATACTGCATTCACTCTTGAGCCCGTTTCTCCTCCCCGTCTGGATAGTTGGTTAGGTAGGGGAGATCCCCTTCGAGTGTCCACTACCTTTTTTCCCTTTGATGGCTTGACGTTTCCTGCGTTGTCAGTATCGTCGACACGTCGACGATGTGTTGGATTGCGGAGTGCGCTCGGTATAGGTTATACCGGTCAATATGGATTGGTGACGTGGGTGCTGGTACGAGCTATGGGTATAAGTATTGAATCAGCCATTAGGAGAATGCGAGGTAAGGATATCAACGTGCGTAACAATACCTACAACCCCGGGTGCGGGGACTGTGGCAGCATTAATACCAAGCAGAGTGTTGCTTTCATCTTCCTTGGACGCCCCATTCATCGGTACCCTTTAGAAGACGAGATATTATAAAGAGTTAGGTCTTACAAAGCTAAAAGTGTTGACTAAGAGTTTGGTCCGGTGGCTTACTTAGCCTTCGGGGCTGGTGGACACGGGCATGAGCTCGGAGGCTTGCGGCCGCCCCCAATGGCCGATGGCTTGTGGCCCCCATGGGGCCGGTGGCTTATAGCCGCCATCGGCCGCCACCAGCCCCCATGCTGAGGAGGAGGCCTAGCCTCGGTACTGATACTCGGCTTCGGGCTCCGGCTCTGACAGTCGGCATGAAACTTTCCTTCTCTCTTCCTTTCGGATATAAGCCTACTGTTTTCCTTCCTTTGTATCGGCAGACAATACAGCTTCTGCTTTCTTCTCTATTGCTCTCAACAGAAAGGTTTGAAGCTTCGTAGTTAAATGGGCAGCCAGGTGCCTAGGATATAGACAATGTGTCTATCTCAAAAATTACATCGTACTGTACTACATCTCCTCAGACTGCAAGGATGTGCCAGAAAATTGGTCCTTGTTGGGGTTTACGTTCACCGTATTAGCAAGGCGAAATCAGAAACGTCAAGGAAACTTCAAAATACTTCTTCCCCTTCCACATCAGACGCAAGATGGAAGTCTGGGGGTATAGTGATGTGTCGTAGTTCTGAAAGCGAGAAGGACCCGAGCTACAATCGACATGCAACCAGTATTGGGGTAATAGCTAGCACATCCAACTTACGCAGTACTTCCCCATGCGAACCATATCATCAGAGAAGTAGGTACTGCCATACTCTAGTTAGAGTGCATGCAGAATGATTAAAACAAACAAACATCACGGGTGCCAGATGTTGCTTGTATACTTAGATCTTTCGTAGGGTTTGTGGAGATTACCACAGCGCTTGCCGATAGGCACAAGGAACTGTGCTAGCTAAGGCACCGGATCTCTGCACATATACGAGCATAGATACCCACGATAGATAGACAATCAATCAGTCATCATACAAAGTAACACTAGACATCATATAGCACAGAGAAGCGAGAAGCAAAAGTGCTCGCTCCCACTCCTACTGGCTCTTAGCTACACACTCGCAAAGGCGTCACTTTTCGCTGTCAGACTCGAACCGGGGAGCTCCGCACTATTATGTATGCTTATAGATCGGTTTCCAGTTTAGACCACTGCGCTATCGATAAATCCGACGGATACTATGAAAGTTCTAAAGTTATGGACGCAAAAAGGTCCATCATAGGCAACTACTCGCCGTCACCCATGGATGAGACTCATACTTCATGGACCATCTATCTATCTGATACATGATGTTAGTATTCTTAATGGAGGGTGGCACGGTACCAAACCAATACATTAACCGTGTCATCAATGTGCCACGGTCCGGGTCAGAATAGTACAGCCCTGGCAGACGAGTGAAGAAAGTGAGCGAACCCGCGCTAGTTTCACATCACGCAACCCCCGACGCATTCCCATGCTCCCACCCCACACACAGTCATGCCTATCAATCGTGATGGCAGGAGAAGGGAGTCAGCACACGAAGAACCCATTTGGGTTATTTAGCTAATGTCTGAAGGTCAATCCTTTTGTGAAATGCAACAGAAAACTGGAGTGGGCAAAACTGCCATTCATCGCATTGTCAATGACTGGAACACAATCATCAATGTATGGTCTATGCAGAAAGCACACTTCAGAAAAGTAATGCAGGACCCTAAACAACGACCTCATGACCGTGAGGAAGTTATTGTTGTCACACAACGGTTGTGGGAGGAGTAGTTGTGGGAGTGTATTTACCAGTGGATAGATGGCATGCCTAAGAGGGTCTGTACCCTGTTTCATAACAATGGTGGTCCTACATGATAGTAGAGCTTCTTATATATGTATATTACTTGTTATTTCATTCTTAATCAAATTGACCTGTGTTATGTTGAGGAATCGACTTTCAAACGTTGCTCGTGAGTCCCGAAAATGCCAAGCGTTCGCTCACTTTCTTCACTCGTCTGCCTGGTGTAGGATCAGTCTGGACCGGTGCGGACTGCATACTGGGTTAGGTATAAATTTGTGAGAATTTGCACGTATTCTGGGAGGTATTAAGTCAAAACCTTGCCCAACAGCCTGGAGATAGTACTAAAAATGGTATATATCACCCTGGATGGAGCTTAGAATGTGTATCTGGTGGGGATGAATCGTGTTTTTCTGGTTACTAACCATGGAATTCATACCAAATAGAGAGGCAAGGTATAACCGAGTAAGGACTAGTCCGGACTGCAGTGGTGCAGTGCAAAACTGGCGGTCTGTGGTACATTCCAGTCTGACCTCCCTGCTAGACCCGACTGTATTGATCCCTACCTCAGACCTGGTCCATACGGACCGTTGGCATCATTGCGTGTAATCTAGCGAATACTAGCTACGAGCAAACAGACAATATTTCCATCATCACTACTGCCAAATTTGCATGTGTTTGTCACAGTTCCTCCTCTAGCTGCCTCGCTTTCCTCATATTCTTCGTCTTCATCCATGTACTTGAGCTTGTCCTCGCTCTCTGGAACTCCCCGTCTCTAGTATACCCATTTGCCACGATACACACAAAACGCGCCATTTCACATTTGTACGTAGGCAGTATTGATGAGCTTGACTTTGTTTTGATTGCTTGTTTTAATCATACAGTATGCACACTATCTAGAGTATAACAGTGCCCGATTCCCCTTGATAAGCTTCACTACTCCATCCGAACCCCTCTGTCGGTTCAGTGCTATACTACACGGGCTCAGGAATAAACACTCCGACAAACGACAATAATTCATACCTCAGCCTTTGAAAGGATTATGTTACAAACTGCCTCCGTCATGCTTATAAATAAGCTGGGGGTGACAATTGGCTCACGCCAGTCACACTCGAAACTTTGGCACTCAGGTATCTACCTCAGTCAGTAAGAATAACCAACACTATGAAGTTGACATGATCATAATTTCCTCCAAGCAAGACCAGCTGGATATCAATATGAGATATGTACCTCTGAAAGACTCTGGGGACGGCGTATCAGAGTGTATACAAGAGCTCTTCGGAAAATTCTCGTTCGATATCCCAAATAGTAAGGTCAACCTCACGCAATGGAGAGAAGAGAGGTTTGTGGCAATCTTCAGAGAACCTTTCGTAGGCGTAAAAGGCATACTTTATAGCTGCCAGATCTAGAATCGCTTTTAAGGTCGCAAACAGAGCGGGGGCTGGGGTGGGGAGGAGGACTGCTTCCCAGCTAGAGACTACAGGCAGTTGTCATGAGGGTAGCGACACTATACTTTGAGATCACGCATACGGGAGCTATTGGTTGTGTTCAAAAATCAGCATTCTGACAAGCTAGCTCGCAGCGAATAATCTAGGAAAGAGTAGGTATTTGCATACTTTTGTCCCCGATTGTTTAGTGGATTCTAACTGAGCAATAATCCATACTAGGTTTTGATCGTTTGTTGATCAACTAGACGCACCGCATTCCGTCAAACAAATATTATATTAACTTGGACTCGGCCTCAATATGTCAGAAGTATGAAGAGCGAGTCATTCTATTTCAGCCATTCTTATAGCCAGTTACACTTCCACCGTAGCTGAGCATAGAAAGCATACTCTATCTTGATTGCAAGTCATGCCAAGTGTCTAGAACGGCCTCAGAAATGAGAGCCCTAAAACAAACATATATACAGGCTCTGACGTCTTTCATTTTTCTGAGGCTAGCTCTGGGGCCTATAGTCTAGAGACATCGAGGGCCTACAGTACAAACGACACAGGGGTTGTTCCACTCGCGATACAGAGTATGATATCAGCCCTCTATTTCCTTCACTCTTGGGGTAGTATCGTAAGTTTTTCTCAGAGGTCGAGCGAAGCTCACGCAAATTTGAATGAGTCAAGTCGTACTTCGAATTCGATTGCGGTCGATCACGTTCGCCACTCGTGAGGCGGTTTGGTGCAGGAGGTGTGTCCTGTGGAGGTTCCAATCCAAATTGGTCTGGAATATTCTCTGCGCACCGGTCGAATGACATCGCAAAACCCAGTTCTATGTGTCTGTCCCATAGCTCTTAAAAGAGCGAACTTGTACGAGCCCCAGACGCCGGCCGAGCTAATGCGGAGTAGCCATTCAGTCGGCACTAGTGATATAACGCACCTTTTGTCGTCATTATGGAAAGCATGCCCAGTATAGTACCCTGCGTAAAAGACTAGCTATTCAATGGTCTTCGAGCCCAGCTAACAATATTATACCGCCGTAGAGTCTGACCCTAAGTAGCCAAGCATCTCCAAGGGACGTTGCTTGCCCAACGAAGGCGTAGTCCGAGCGTTAGACTCACAAAGGCAGGTCTATGATGACGCTGCATCCCATTGGCGGGGTTGCTTTTCCGGTCTGCCACGATGGCGTCAGTAGCAGGGAACTTTACAGGATCGCTGACGTGGTCTCATGCACTGATTTGAGGTCGCTCGTACTGCCGCGTGGTCACGCATGCAAACGGCCTCCACTACAGCCAGGGGGGGTAGCGGCACTCCATTTGTCAGATGCACAGCAGCGTCCGCGTGACAGGTGTCGATACTTCTATTCTTGATACGACGGTGCATCGAATCGTCCATGCTCTTTACCATCATCGTCGCTAGGGTTGGCGAAGTATGTTATTGAAAGAGACCCGAGGAATCAACGCCAATCACAGATAGACATTACCACTAGAACGACGTCGCCATCATCGCGGCCATATGATCAAGCCTAGCGCAGGAGTGGGCCATTCCGGGTAATTTATCACGTGGTTTTTGAATGCATAAATCAAAAAAATGTTGCACTGAAAATTTCCAGGCATGTTCTTTATCGATATACCTTCTATCTATGCCTGATGCAATCCGATATTGTTGCATGGTGGCAATATTAGAAGCGGGAAAGCTCTTCCGCCGAGCCGGCCGGACACCAACCACCAAGGACATCCTAAACTTTAACCGGCTAACTCCGGCGAAAATCGCTTAAAGAAGCTGCCATCCCATCGATCTCCCACACCTCCACTCCACGTCTTCATTCTCCCTCACTGCACTCCAAACATCTCTCGATCGATACTACACCAAACACGCGGAGTCGTAGTGTCCCCGCTATCGGCCGCCGTAGCTAGCCAGCTGGTAAGCTCACACCCTCCCCGCTGTACGTGTTTTGTGCTCTGCAGTCGTTGTCACCCATGAACCCCTTGAAAATGCAACCCCGGACCAACGGAACTGTAATTAACTTTGCGCAACTAACGCCATTTTCAATTCAATTAATGGGCAATACCATTACACGTTATCTGTTTCCAACATTAGGCTTTATCGCCTTCCTGGTGGTGGTCAGATAACGCCGCCTCTACGTTTATAGCTGCTATTGCATTGCTATCCAGCAATGCAGTTTTTATTATTTTATGATACCCTGCAGTACCTCCGATTCCTTATCACCCTATGTCCCTTTAGCAGCTTCGCCGCTTGTATACGCTAATACTCCATTCGCAGACACACTACCCCAAAAATTTCAATGAATACCTCACGGGCTGAAAAATACTGCAGTCATTGCCAGAAGGAGCGGCCAACGTCATGCTTTGGTGTAAACCGCAATAAAACGCCTAAGAATGGCAAACCCGAGGATTTCAAAACATGTGAAGAATGCCGCATTAAGGTGGCAAAACAAAAACAGGGCTCAGGTTCTTCAACTCCGGCCACTCCCCGGCAGATCTTTGCCCCGTCAGGCTTCCGGCCTATCAACGGCGATGTTTGTCCTCGACGTCCCACCATTTTAATCATACTAATAGAATATAGTCTGCACGCCGTAACCCTCGTCGCCAGATGGGCGAACCCACGTTTGTGCCTGTGGAGCGCGTCGAGTCGCGGAAACAAGCGACAAATGGCATCGAAGCGCAATTCACGCAGGAATCTACCCTCAAGAAAGTGATGGTCATCTCTGACCGTGAGAGCGCCTCTCCCGCGCCTCCTCCAGCCAAGAAGCGTGCGCGGACCGATTCGCGCACCACTAACGGCGCTGGCGCTCGCATCTCAGAGTCACCGCCTGCGCTAAAGCGCGGGCGTGCCGAAATGCCTATGGAGATCGACGAAAGCGAGAACGAATTTGACGACCAACACACAGTTGTCAACGGGAACCATGCTGACGATGATGGATCTAGTATCAGAGATCGCACTATCATCGCTAAGGAGCTATTGGAATTTGCGCAGGGCCTTGAAAGGTTGGGTGGTCTGTTGTTTGCTGCACTGGAAGAGCTGGATGACGAGACTGTTGAGGGCCTGCAGAATGAGATCCGACATGATTGGAGGGTCGAGGAGATGGGCACGTTTGTGGAAGGGTATCTTAAAGGCGCCAAGAAAAGGAACGGTAGTAGGTGGTAGGTGTGAAGCTGGTGGGAAAGTAGATGTTAAAGTTTTGTAATCGGTCGGCTATTGCTGTTTCAATTTTTGGTTGTACTTGTACACTATCTGGCGAGCGTTGTGGATATATCAATTTAGCTTTCGCTCTGCTTGGCTAACCGCCCGCATGTTATCTCGTGAGCGATATGACGAAGAATGGCTCTTATGCGCTTAATTTTGGTGCTGTCCAAGGCAGTCCATGCAATCAATCGACGAACCTTCTATGTGGGGGAGTGGCAATTCCACAAAACTGTTACCCCAAACCCCGTCCAGATGGAAGTCAGTGTGGCCAACGGTCCAGATACGGAACCATCCAGGCTGGAACCGCTCAAGTCCAGTCCAGTCCAGTCCAATCTCCTTGCTGGACCAGATCATGCTGAGTCCTACCTCAGACTGGGACCGACTGGACTACTGGCCACAATGATGGAGGTATTGGCTATGGACCTTCCAAATTCCGGTTCTCGGGTTTGGGAAGGTCTCTATTAATGTTCTTCAGCACCTTCTTAATATTAGTACTATTTTTTTTGTGGATGTCGCACAGCCTTCAAAGTTCTGTGGGAATTATTCCGTTGATGTTAGCCCTAGACGAAATGCACTCCTTTCCAATCACTAATTCCAGCTATAGGACCGATATAAGCGGTTTCCATTATGTTTTTCGTAAAGACGTAAGATGTATCACGATATCGTCGCTTAGTTTATCAGACTGAGTGTATTGATAAAAGCTCGTGATTCGATATACGGTGGAACCTCCAGTTCTCATCTACTTATATCTGATCAGTGTCTGAATGGGAGTACTTCCTATCTGTTCTGGAGTCTCTCTATATCCTACATTTGAGAAATCCGCAACTTTGGAATAAGTATCAGATGACCAATACGGGGGATGGATCATACGCCATGACCCCGGTCTGGGCGTATTCCTTGCACTTCCTCTTTAGGATACTCGTTTTATGTATTTGACCAATCAGATTCCATCTTGACGTCTTATTCAACCAATCATACCCCTGTGGCAATTTCAACAAAATGCCCAAACCTAGCTTGTAGCTGAAACCTCCCAGATAACTGTCCCAAAACATTAGAACTTACAATTCATTATTTGTTCCTTTAAGCGTAGGATCGCAGTCTGAGCGAGCTTGGCCTAGATGTATCCCAATCTGGCAGTGCCTATAATTGAAGTTGCTGCGTATATAGTTTCAGCCTCCTGGTTACAGGCTTGTATGAGGATATCGGCTTGTATCAGGATACGGGGTGATACAGCTGCTAGTTAAGTTCGTTTATGGGACTATACATATACAATCTTTGTGACCTCGATAGACAGACACAATCAACCATATTATACAAAGTAATATAAGTCCCAGGGCACTGAACCCGATTACTGTACTGGCCGCTGTGGTCCGGACAGCATGTTGTGTCCATCCGGACAATATTTGCGTCAGTCAGCGTCAGGCAAGGGAGTCCGAAAATCAAAAGGTATTAGTATCGATGATATTACATATGAACACAACAGGTAACAGAATGCTCGAATGTCCTGAAGCCTCCGCTTCTAACAGGGCCACCGCCACCCTTCGCTTGTCCCGTTGTTCCATTTCACGGTCATTACCTGCACTTTTCAACAGCGAACCCGTGACCCAATTCTATATCCGAGTAGATAACCGCTATTAGTAACAGCTGTCTGTCCTCAGAATTACTGTCAGCACCTAGCCTTGTCCTGATCACGGCGGCCAGTACAGTATATGTTACACCAAGATATGATATAAGTTAAGGAAATCGATCGACCGCAAGTTGCGCGATTGAGATCTTCGCCTGCCCCATTCCAATCAGGGTGAGGAGATAATTTGCGCGAGCTAGTAGCACTATAGAGCTATGACAGGCATGCAGTGCATTTACTCATAAGCTTGTACATATCCTTCATATATTGGAGTGACACTAATTCGACTTAGGGTGGTGTAGGGCACACTTTGCATAATGCCCTGAATGCCTGGGTAAGTACAGGGGTTCAATGATACTGATTGTAGTCCGCGATCGCAGGATATCGGGGAGGAGCATGGGATATGCTGGAGTCAATAATCGAGCCGAGATTGAGCCGAAGAATGTTTCGCGTTGATGACTCGAGCACAACTGCTGCATGCTATAAGTCGGGACAAGACGATCAGCTCTGTATCAAGCTATGGCGTAGGTTTTGAGTCAATCTTCGTAGACAACTCTTGATATTGGTGGCTAGCCTCATCCTATGCTACACTGGGTACTATACCTAGAAGTATGTACTGACTATTTCGAGTTTCAGGTCGATCCACTAGAACGTCAACCCAGCACCTACTTCGCTTTGTACCTGATGGGGAGAGCATGAGATTACAGGGCTGCTGGAGTGTCCCGTCCGGGGAATGGATTTCAGACGCCTGGTCCGTCCAGGCACGGAATCTTCTTACCTAGGGCCTTGTATTAGTGGCTGTAGTTTCAGGATACGAGGCTAGGGCGCGAACGGTGCATGGATGGGCCTGAAGACTGCGGCTGGATGCTTGAACAATTAGCTAATAATATGATGAAATTGCTTTTTCAAGTGTAAATCTGGCAATATCAAGTGGATGAATACAGAGAGGGTACAGAGAAATATGGTAACAGTGAAGAGTCCATGAAATCTTCCAGGGAAGGCTCGTTGGGAGAGAATGATAAGAGACTTGCTGCTTCCTCTTCCAAACTGCAATCGGAACATATTTCAACATGAGAATGTGAGTGGAGCCGCTGCGCATGCAGTTGTGAGCAGAGACTTATTATATGGCAATGTTTTGATTTGTAGAGTTGAGCTTCATGCGCAGTGTTCTCAACCGTCCCGTCCGTCCGAAACAACAAAGGACGGGACGGGACGGCCAAACGCCGTCCGTCCAAGGGTAGGACGGAAACGGTGCCGTCTTTTTGAGGCAGGACGGCGACAGACGGATAGGACGGTCGGGGACGGAGTGGGGCCGTCCCCGGTCGTCATCTATCGACATCCATGGATATTTCTCAATATACTTAATAGTTATATAAAACTCATTACAATTATCCTAACCTTGAAGCAAGATCCTTTAGCATCTGCTCCATCCGTACAATTTTATAGGAACTCTGTATAGATACATCTATTTATATCTTTTAACGCGCACTCTCAATACTCAATTTGGTTTCCTCTAAGTATAACCAGACCTCCCAACGGTTGAACCAGTGCACTGCTTGTAAGGAGTTAACCAGTGCGGTATGTAGTTAGTTCTTGGCAGTGCAGTGCAGTTGGTGGAGGCTCACAGTGCAGTGCAGTGCAGTTTGTAA